>MDTE01154402.1_pt1 | contig 55462 bp, 38 predicted proteins | sample 811231 | NCBI WGS metagenome assembly MDTE01 (sample SAMN05326651, study PRJNA326480) | marine metagenome | isolation source: seawater | place: Indian Ocean: Red Sea | collected 2010 | reverse complement strand
TATTCGATCAGCGAGCCGTTTGTCGCTCGTCAGAAATCCGTTCGCCCCCGCGTCCTGATGGTCTCTGACCTCGGTTTCAATCCCTACACCAGCGTATTGATCACGACACCGGAAGTGATCAAGAATCGGCCTGAACTGGTGACCGCCATGGTCCGGGCATCGATCGCCGGATGGCAGAAGTACCTTGATGATCCCAGCCGAACCAACCAGGCGATCCACGAACGAAACGAGGAGATGGGCCTGCCGATTCTCGCTTTCGGCGCAAAGGAGTTGCAGGAGTTGTGCTCGACCGAGGACACCCCCCGCAAGCAACTGGGGCAGATGAGCGAAGCACGCTGGAAGACGCTGCTGGATCAGCTGGTGGAAGTTGAGGCGATCAAGCCCGGAGCAGTGAACGTGTCAGAGACCTTCACGAACCGATTCCTGGAAAGCGAGTGACCTCACGGACCGGGCCAATCCGTATTGCCATTGCTGATCCCCGACGGGAAAATGACAGCGGTGGGCCGGGGGAATCGACACAGCATGCCAGGCATCACGACCGACCGAACACACGACGGCCCGTCCCACAACATCCCGGACGGAGGCCGTTTCTGGACCGACGAAGATCGCCAGGCCGTCGGGAAACTGGTCGAAAACATCCGTCGCGTCGAGCAACACGCCTTCGAAACCGGCGACCGGCCGTTGATCGCCGACGCGCACAGCCTGCTGAGCGGACTGGTGCAGCTCTACGACCTGCTCACCGCATTTCGCAACAGTCCCGACGGTCGCATCAAGGGGCCCCAGGGCGTGGCCAAGAAGCTGGGACTGACCCGTAACGGAGTCTACTGCCGGCTGGAAATGGTGGGCCTGGATCCCGAGGACCTGAGAAACCCTCCCGGGGACGTGCGGGACCTGGTCGCCCGCAGCCGCATTCTCGGACCGCTGGCCGACCGGTTGCAGAACATCGCCGGTAAGATCTAGTCCGGGAGACCCGGTGCGATCTCCGTTGTTGTGCTGTCGGTCGTCCAGACAGTCAGCCCGTCCAGTGAACGGCCGTCGGTGCCTGGGCGCCCACCCAGTGCCCAGCCGATGCCAAACAGCAGGGGATTGGCCACGACGCCGACCCAGAACGTGTCCAGCACCCGCTCGTGCAGCGCCGGGAACCACGAGGCGGCGGCCCCACTGCCAAGTGCCACCCAGCCGGTGACCAGTGCAACCGACACAGCGGTGGCGGTGGCGGCCGAACGGCCGGTGGCCCGACGAGTGAGCAATCCCAGCAGAAACAGGCCCAGCAATCCGCCACCCAGGATGCTCAGCAGTTTCGTCTGAACATCTTCGACTCCCTCAGCGGTCCGCGACGCGTGGATCAGCAACCCGCTGCCGATCATCACCGCACCGGTCACCAGGCTCAGCCCTCGCCCCACTCGCCCGTAGTGGTGGTCGTCACGATCCCGCCGCCACAGTCTCCGGTAAAAGTCATTGGTCAAGGTGGCGGCGATGGCATTGATACTGCTGTCGAGTGTCGACATGGCGGCAGCGATCAGTCCCACGATCACGAATCCCGCCACGCCGGCAGGAACACGAGTGATGATGAAGTGCGGAAAGATCTGCTCGGGGGACAGACCGGCGACGGCCGGGTCGGCCTGGAACCGGTAGAAGACGAACAGCGCGGTGCCCACAAACAGGAAATAGCCCCAGACGGGAAAAGTCAGCAACCCGCCAACCCACAACGCCCGGTTGGCCTCGCGGCGGCTGCCGGCGGCCATGTACCGCTGCACCGTCGTCTGGTCGGTTCCCATGATCTGCAGGAACACGATCAGCTTGGTCAGCATCGTGGCGCCCATCGTGTGGCCGCGCACGTCGCCTTCGGACACCCCGAAGCTCATCTTGTCGTGTTCACCGGCCACCTCCAGGAGTCCCGACAACCCCTCCGGAATCCCGTTGAGCAGAATCGGCAAACAGATCAACCCACCGCCTATCAATGCCACGCCCTGCAACACATCGGTCCAGATCACTGCCCGAAGCCCACCCAGCACGGTGTAACCCGACACGATGACACCGAAAACGATCATCACCACATCGAGCACCCAGTCCTCGCGACGGCCAATCATCAGCTGGATCGACTCGGAAGCCACGAACAGGATCAGGCCCATCCGTGCCAGGTGGAACAGGATGAAGGCCCCGCCGGCATAGAGCCGGGCCCAGAGCCCGAAGCGCCGCTCGAGATATTCGTAGGCCGACTGCAGGCCACCGGCCCGGTAAAAGGGCACGAACAACAGCCACGCCACCGGGATCGCCAGCAGGTACATGGCGTTGGCCGGCAGATGACGCCAGTTGGTCTGGTAGGCCGCCGCCGGCAGGGCCAGAAAGGTCATCGAGCTGACGATCGTGGCCATCAGCGAGAAACCGACAGCCCAACCGGGCAACGAGCGATCTGCCAGGAAGTACCCACCGGCAGTTCGGCTCTTCCGGGAGCAGACGACCCCGATCGCAGCGATCAGGGCCATCCCCAGGCCAATCACGACCAGGTCAGCAGTGCGGAGTGTCGCGGGCAAGTCACCGCCGCACCGACCGAAAACACTCGGCCGGCACGCTCCCTGAACAACGTCGGATCTAGTTCTTCTTCTTGCTCGGCTTCTTCTTGCTCGTCTCGATCGCCAACAGATGCACCTCGAAAATCAGCACCGAGTGCGGTCCGATTTCCTGTCCAGCACCCCGGGCGCCGTAGCCGAGCTCGGAAGGAATCACCAGCCGGTAAACCGAACCGACCGGCATCAGTTGCAACGCTTCGGTCCAGCCCCGGATCACCCGGTTGGCGGCAAACTTGACCGTTTGGTCGGCTTTGGCCGGAATCTTTCCCTTGAACGACTCATCGAAAACCTTCCCGTCAATCAGCATGCCACGATAGTGTACCTCGACGGTGTCGGTCGCCTTGGGCCTGGCACCTTTGCCGGCCTTCAGCACCTGGTACTGCAAGCCACTCTTGGTCGTCTTGACACCCTTTTTCTTGGCATTGCCTGCCAGGAACGCCGTACCCGCCTTCTTGTTCTTTTCGGATGCCGCCTTGGCCTTGGCCGCCTGCTGGGTCTGCATCTCCTGCTGGAAGGCCGTCAGCGCGGCCTGCAACTGCTGGTCACTCAGAGCGGGCTTCTTGCCGGACAGCGTATCGGAGATTCCGGCAGCCAACAGCTTGGGATCGATGTCGAGACCCTGCCGTTTGAGTGCCTGGCCGATCTGCAGCCCGATCGCGTAGCTCGCCTTGTCACGATTGGTCTTCAGAGTCGATCCGGCCGCACCCTTTTTGGCCGCACCTTTTTTCGTCTTCTTGTCCTGAGCATCGACCGACGGTGCGACCGCTGTCAGCAGAACCGCGAAGCCGAGAGTCAGCGAGAGAGTCAGTTGTCGCATGCCTGTGTACTCCGGCCGGGTGCGATGCGCGATCCGCAAAGTGCCCGGCCGGCACGAGCGGTCGCTCGATAGAGCTGACGGCCCCACCACGGCTCGACCACGGCACTCGATGCCAGTGAATCAACACGGCGGGAACAACCGGGTCTACCCTACCGCGTCGACATCACGCTGGCCAGTCCGGGCCTGTGCCCACCACAGGGCACCGAAAACCCCCACCATCACCACCGCCGCCCACTGGTATCCCGTCCAGCCGCCCCACAATTTCGCCTCGGGGCGGATGAATTCGGTCGCGAAGCGGTAGATCGAATACACGACCAGGTAGAGCTTGAACAGTTGTCCGGTAAGCATCCCGTCACGCCGCAAAGATGCCAGCACGACGGCACAGCCCAGGTGAAACAACGACTCGTAGATCTGTGTCGGATGTCGCGCGATTCCGTCACCGAAATCGACGCCCCACGGCAGGCCGGTGGCGATGCCGTGACAGCATCCGTTGGTGAAACAGGCCAGCCGTCCGATTGCCACCGCCACGGGAATCGAGACCACGAAGCTGTCACCGGTCGAGACCTTCACCCGGCTGTACCACTTGCCGAACTCGACCCCCGCGTACCCTCCCGCCAGCCCCAGCATGATGGTCTTCCCGTCGGAAAACAGCGCCCGGCCGCTGAGCACCGCCGGCCAATCGCCATCAACGACGTAGGAAAGAAAAAACGGCAGCTTCGCCGCCAGGAACGCACCGGTGAATCCGCCCAGGCCGACCATCACGCGCTGCCACACCGTCAATCCCAGTCGCGCCTGTCGGCCTCTGGACAACCAGACCGCAGCGACCACGGCCGCCATCATGATCGCCGCGTAGATGATGCGACCGGCCACGATCAATTCTTGGCCGCATCTGCGGTCAACTCGGCCAGCCGGTCCAGCGTCGGCAGTGGAAGATGACCCTCGCGATACAGCACGTTGTACGCACAGAAGGGAATCACGTGTCCGGAAGGCAGCACGTGATGGATACAGCACTTCATCACCCGCCGCACGTCGAAGTTGTAGGCGTCCAGGAACGAGGTGATCGTGATCCGGAAGACGTCCGATGGATCCAGGTCCTCAGCCAGGCCCCGCTGGAAGAATTCCAGGGCCAGCGGATCGGCGGCGACATCGGGTCCCTGCGGAACGATCGGTTGACCAGCCAGAACCGGGAGCTCGGGCGCCACGAGCTGGTCGATCGCACCCGGAACCGAACAGCCCTCGGGCCCACAGTGCCCCAGACGCTCAAGATACGTCTCGATCAACTGCCGCGCCCGGGACCGGTTGAAAGTGATCCCGTTGGCCAGTAGATCACTGTGCTCGCGGGCATCGATGAGCCGCATCAGCGGGATCCAGCGGCCTCCCGAACGGTAGGCGTAGGTCAGCGTGTGGCAGTTGGGATGGGCACACGGCAGCGGCATGAAATCGTCGGCCACGAACCGGCCATCGGTCTGCTGCTCGATCAGCTTCACCACCTCCGGAAACGTGACCCGGGCCTCGATCGTTTCGGGCAGCACGTGACGGCCGCTGTAGGTGGCCGGCTGCAGGCTGACACCGGTGATCCACGATCGGTCCAACCCGAATTCGATGATCGCCCCCAGCTCATCCTCGTTGACCCCTCCCTGGACGGTGGTGACCAGGGTCGTTCGCAACCCCACCTCACCAAAGGCCTCGATGGCCTGCCGCTTCGTCTCCGCCAGCGGCTCTCCCCGCAGCGACTCGTAGGTCTCATCTCGAAACCCGTCGAACTGCAGGTAGATCTCCAGCCGGTCACGATAACGGGCCACCGCATCGAGGAAGTCGCGATCCCGGGCGAACCGGATCCCGTTGGTATTGATCATCACGATGTCAATTGGCTGCCCACAGGCGTAGTCGAGGATCTCGAGGAACTCAGGGTGGATCGTCGGTTCACCGCCGGAGAGTTGCAGCACCTCGGGACGACCCTCGACCTCGACCAGACCGTCGATCGACTTGATGGCGTCCTCGAACGAAAGATGCTGCCCACCGGGGCCACTGGAGGCGTAGCACATCGGGCACGAGAGATTGCAGGACCCAGTGATCTCGACCAGTCCCACGCAAGTGTGCTGTTCGTGTTCGGTACACAACCCGCATTCGTAAGGACATCCCTTCCCGGTGGCCGTGACACCAACCTGTCTCGGCACCTTGCCCGGGACACTGAATTCGAGCCGATCAAAGCTGTGCACATCGCCGCAGACGAAATCTTCACGGGAACCGTGGGTCGGGCAGTGCTTGCGGAAATACACCCGTCCGCCCCGTTCGATGATCTTCGCCGGAACCAGTTCCAGGCACTCCGGACACAGGCTCTGCGTCATGCCAAGAAACGTGTGATCGCGGAAGGGCATCGGCATGACAGAATCAAACTTTTCGCGGAAACCGGCGACAGGAGTCTTAGAAACGCGTGAAGAGAACGGCACAACCAACGAAAAAGGCACCCACGGCGGCCACCAGCACCAGGATCGCACAACCGACCCCGGCCAGGGCTCTTGACCACCCTCCGCTGGTTGAATCGTTGTCGGCCAGCGTCCACTGCGGATCGACCGTATCCAGCGGAGCCTCGCAGGAGATGCAGGACGTCGAACTCAACGGAGTTTCCGCTCCGCAGTGCGAACAAACGATGGTCATTTCGTTTGGGCTGGTTTCGGCGTCGCGGGGATCCTCACTCATGATTCACGACCTTCTCCAGCCACTTTGCGGAAACGATTGTGTGATCTCCCAGCCGCCGGACACAAGTCCGAAGACGCCAGAAACCACTGCCGAAATACCGGACATCCCCGTCCGGAATGTGACACGGATTCACTGAGTCCCGGCTGTTGGCGGCAGTTGCAAACGACCGGTTGAACTCGTAGAACAGGGGCTTGTCCTCGGGCAAGCCGCGCGGTGTTGGTCGGCCCCTGTTTCTGCATTTTTCCTCGGTCCACGCCCCCATGCCCACTGCATTGATCACTCCCGAAGCCCTCTACGAACAGGCTGGTCCACACGTCGACCGCTTGGTGGGGGCGGGTTTTGAAGTGAAATATCCCGAAGATTCCACGTTCACACGGGGAAGACCTCCGGCAGAGACGATCGCCGGGCTGGAAGGTATCGATGCGATCCTTGCCGGTGGAGAGCAGTTGACGGCCGAGGTGCTGGAAGGCTGCCCGGGCCTGAGGGTGATCGCCCGCTGTGGAGTGGGTTTTGACAAGGTGGACATTCCTGCCGCGACACGGCTGGGCCGGGTGGTGACGATCACACCGACGGCCAATCACGCCGCGGTGGCCGAGCAGGCACTGGCCCTGCTGTTCGGCGTCTCCAAGCGAGTCGCCATTCATGACAAACTGGTCCGCTCGGGTGGCTGGAGCACCGAGCCGATGCGGCCGATTCGCGGACAGACGATGGGCATCTTCGGCCTGGGTCGTATCGGCCGCAGCATGGCCGTGCGGTGTGCCTCCCTGGGCATGACGGTGATCGCGACCGAGAAGTATCCCGACGAGGCGTTCTGTTCCGAACAGGGAATCGAACTGGTCGATTTCGACACACTGCTGTCACGCAGCGACGCCATCAGCATTCACTGCCCGCTCAACGACGAAACTCGCGGTCTGTTCAACGCGGACGTGTTCTCGAAAATGAAACCCGACAGCGTGTTGATCAACACGGCACGTGGCGGGATGATCGTCGAGAGTGACCTGCTGAACGCTCTGCAGAACGGGCCGCTGGCCGCGGCCGGTCTGGACGTTTTCGAGCAGGAGCCGGCCACCGCCGACAATCCCCTGTTCGCTCTCGACAACATCGTCGTCAGCCCTCACCTGGCCGGAGCCGACACGACCAGTATCCAGGACATGGCCAACGAGGCCGCTGACTGTATCGCTTCGTTGTACGAAGGAAGCTGGCCGGGTCCGGCAGTGGTCAATCCCGACGTCCAGGCATCCTGGTCCTGGTAGAAACTCACCCGCGTTCAGCCATCCCGTTCGTCTTCGTCCTCTACCTCCAAAACTCCCGAGTCACTCGTCATGACGGAAGTCTTTCCGCTGATTGCCGATCTTCACACCGTCCGCTGTGGCAGTTGCAAGGTCCTGGTCGACGATCCCCTGGTCGTCAAGTGCTCGATCTGCGGAGCCACTTTCGACCGGGTCGTTTCCAACCACGTCGGGCTGGCCAACCGCCTGAACAGCGAGCGGTCCGGTGCCGCGACCGACGAAGGTGGAGCGGAGGCCGAGGAAGCAACCGCAACCGAGGAACTGGTGGCGGTGCCGCGGGGCCTGCTGTCGGAGTTGGCTGGGGCACTCTCGGAAATCGAAGGCGCCGGCCAGGTTGCTGCGGCAACGTCGAAGCTGGCCGAAACAGCACCGGCAGTCGACGCCGGCGACGACGCCGGGGCCGCAGGTGAGGCCGCTGCGGCAGCGAGGAAGGCTGGATCTCTTGACTGAATTCATCAACCCGGTCAAACAGCGGCTGTCCGAAGGCAAGGTCGCCTGGGGCGTGGGTCTGCTCGACTGTTCGGATATGCTCGCCAAGCTCTCGGTCGACACCGGTCCCGATTTTCTCTGGATCGATCTCGAACACCGCGCCTACGGGCCAAACGAGGTTCGCTGGGCGCCAATCATCTGCCGACAGGCCGGTGTGTCACCGATGATCCGAGTCCCCGGCCTGGAATCCAACTGGATCAAGAAGGCTCTCGACATCGGCGCCAGCACGATCATGGTCCCGCAGGTGGACACCGCCGAGCAGGCGAAGCTGGCCGTAGAGTACTGCAAGTACCCCCCTGAGGGATCTCGCGGCGTCTCACCGTTGTGGCCGATGATGATGAACGTCTCCTGGGACGATTACCTGCCGGTGGCCAACGAAGAAACAGCGGTGGTCGTCCAGATCGAATCTCCACTGGGACTGGAGAACGTCGACGAGATTGCAGCGGTTGAGGGCGTTGACGTGGTGTTTGCCGGTCCGCAGGACATCGCTGCTTCGATGGGAGTCATCGGCCAGCCACGGCATCCGGACGTCGTCGAGATCCTCGACGGGTTCCCCGAGCGGGTGGCCCAGTTCGGCAAGCCGGCAGGTATCACTGATGTCGGTTTTGAACACTCGGCCAGGTGGCGAGACCGCGGCTACCGGTTCATCAATATCGGTACCGTTGTTCACCTGGGAATCGACGGTGCCAGCGAGGCATTCGAGCAGCTGCGAGGCGGTGAGAACGGTTAGCGACCGTCGCCGGCCGGATGTCTCGACCTGTTCGCAGTCGTTCACTAGGATGCCGCCCGCCATGGACGCCAGCCGCATCCGCAATTTCTCGATCGTCGCTCACATCGACCACGGCAAGAGCACGCTGGCCGACCAGCTGCTGCTGCAGAGCGGTGCGATCACCCAACGCGAGTTCCGCGAACAGATCCTCGACGACCTCGACATCGAGCGGGACCGCGGCATCACCGTCAAGGCCCGCACCGTCGCCCTGGTGCACGAGGCCGACGGTCAGCAGTACGAGTTGAACCTAATCGACACTCCCGGGCACGTCGATTTCCACTACGAGGTTTCCCGCAGCCTGGCGGCCTGCGAGGGAGCCCTGCTGCTGGTCGATGCCTTCCAGGGCGTCCAGGCCCAGACCGTCGCCAACGCTTACGCCGCGCTGAACTCCGATCTCGAAATCATTCCGGTGATCAACAAGATCGACCTGCCGGTCACCCGGATCGACGAGGTGCTCGAAGAAATCGAGACCGTGCTGGGGCTGGATCCCGACGAGGCCCTGCTGGTCAGTGCCAAGGCCGGGATCGGGATCGAGGAGGTCTTCGAGGCGATCCGCGACCGCGTGCCACCGCCACCCGGACAGCCCGATCAACCACTCCGGGCCCTGGTCTTTGACAGCAAGTACGACAGCTACCGGGGAGTGATCATCTACATCCGCGTGATGGAAGGCGCCATCGCCACCGGCGACATGGTGAAGTTCATGCGAGATGGCGGACAACACGAAGTGCTCGAGCTCGGACAATTCCGACCCACCATGACCGTGTGCGACCAACTCGGGCCCGGGCAGGTCGGTTACCTGGTCACCCGCATCAAGGAACTGGGTGGGGTGCGGGTGGGCGAAACCGTCACCGGAGCATCGCAGACCGCCAACGAACCACTGCCCGGATACCAGGAACCCCAGCAGATGGTCTTCTGCGGCATGTACCCCACGCAGGCGACCGATTTCGAGACACTCCGAGAAGAACTCCAGAAACTGAGTCTCAACGATTCGAGTTTCACGTTTCAGCCGGAAACCAGTGAGGCGCTGGGATTCGGCTTCCGTTGCGGATTCCTGGGCATGCTGCACATGGAGATCATCCAGCAGCGGCTCGAGGGGGAGGCGGGAATCGAGCTGGTCCAGACGGCACCCAACGTGACCTACGAGGTACTCAAGCGAGATGGGGAACTCATCCGGGTCGACAACCCGCAGGATCTGCCCGACGGGGGCGTGATCGACGAGCTGGGTGAGCCGATCGCGCGGGCGACGTTCATCCTGCCGGCCGAGAACATCGGAACGATCATGACGCTGTGCGAGGATCGTCGCGGCCAGTACCAGAACACCGAGTACCTGGGCCCGCAGCGAGCGCAGTTGACCTACGAACTGCCGTTGGCCGAAATCGTCTACGACCTCTACGACAAGCTGAAGAGTGCCACCAGGGGCTACGGAACGCTCGACTACGACATGCTCGGATTTCGCGACGCCGACCTGGTGCGACTCGACATCCTGGTCATGGGCCGTCGGGTCGATGCGCTCTCAACCATTGTCCACCGCTCACAGGCCGAGCGGCGGGGACGTTCGCTGGTGAAACGGCTGAAGGAGGAGATCGCCAAGCACCAGTTCGAGATCCCGCTGCAGGCGGCGATCGGCACACGGGTGATCGCCAGAGAGACAATTCCGGCGATGCGGAAGAACGTGACAGCCAAGTGTTACGGTGGCGACATCCCCCGCAAGCGAAAGCTGTGGGCCAACCAGCGAGCCGGCAAGAAACGGATGAAGCAGTTCGGCGAGGTCGAGATTCCTCAGAAGGCATTCCTGTCGGTCCTGGACTCCAGCGGAGACCACTAGATGTTGCGCCGCGGCAGTGCGATTCGAGGTCTGCTCGAACTGATCGCCTGCACCGCGATCTCGGTCTCGCTGCTCAAGGGATTCCTGGTCGAGGGCTTCCTGATTTCGACCGGGTCGATGGCTCCGCACCTGCTGGGGTACCACAAGCACGTCGTGTGTCCCGAATGCGGTTTCGGTTTCGCTCGTGGCACCGACATCGACGACCCGTCCAACCAGCCTCGGGTGGCCACGTGCATCAACTGCGGCCAGACGGAAATCGACGTCGCCGAAGTGCCCCGCAACGAAGGCGACCAGTTGCTGGTGCACAAGTTGCCCTGGGTCTTTTCGGAGATCCGTCGCTGGGAACCGATGGTCTTCCGGCGTCCCGACCGAGCCACCACCGCGTTCGTCAAGCGGGTGGTCGGGCTGCCCGGTGAAACCGTTCAGCTTGTCGGCGGAAACATCCACGCCAACGGCCGGATCTGCCGCAAGACACTCGCTCAGCAACGTGGCCTGGCGGTGCCGGTCTATGACGACCGTTTCCGGCCGCGAGCCGGCACGAGTCGATGGACCGCCGGACCGGGCTGGACCGATCAACACCCCGCCTTCCGTTTCGCCGCGATGGACACTCGCACCAGCTGGCTGATCTACCGACACCAGGACATCGAACAACCGGGAATCGTCCGCGACCGCTACGCCTACAACCCGCGAGAGCCTCGATCGAGAACCCGGACGGTCAGCGAACTGCTGGTGACCTTCGAGGCGATCACCAGCGAAACGCCACCGCGGTTGACAATCCAACTCGACACCGGACAGCACCGCGTGTCCTGGGTTCGTGATCCCGTGGCCGGGAAACAGTGGCTGGTTGTCGACGGCCGCCGGATGAAATCGGTTCGGTTGGTCCCCGTGGAACCCGGCCGGCGGCGGACCATGGAACTCTCGACGATCGACCGCACGCTCCGCGCCGCAGTGGATGGACGGCTGGTCCTGCCCCCGCTGGCGTTGTCCAACTCGCGTCACCGCTCGGGAACCGGTGAGGCGGACCTGCTGAAACTGGGGGCCGCGGCGGGAGATCTCGAAATCCAGAACGTGCGGATCGATCGGGATGTCTTCTACCGGGACGCCGCCGGACAGCACGCCACCACCTCCCCCTGGAAACTGGGTCCCGACGAATTCTTCATGCTGGGCGACAACAGCCCCGTCTCGCTCGACAGCCGCTCGTGGACTCTCCCGGCCGTACCGCGACGCCTGGTGATCGGACGACCGCTGCTGGTCCACCTGCCGTCTCAACAGTGGTCCATCGAATCGGAAGAAGGGACTCGACACATCCGCATTCCCGACCTCAGACGCATTCGGTATATTCGCTGATTGCGTCCCTCCAACCCGGAATCCTCCGCCGCCAGGCACTGATGTCCCGATCTGAAGAACCAGCCAAGACCCAACAGAGGCCTGGCAGCAGTGCCACGGACCTGCTGACCGGGGTCGAACCGGAGCGGACGGGAGGGTGGCGGGAATCCATCGAGTCCTTCGCAATCGCCTTCATCCTGGCCTTCGTGTTCAAGACGTTCGAAGCCGAGGCATTCGTCATTCCCACCGGATCGATGGCCCCCACGCTTTACGGTCGCCACAAGCAGGTCGACTGCGAGAAATGCGGGCACGATTACGCGGTGGGTGCCAGCGAGGAACTGCAGGATGACTGGTTTCAACCGAACTTCCGCATCTCGGCGTCCTTCTGTCCCAACTGCCGACACAAGAACAACATCAAGGACCTCCCGGTCTTCAAGGGCGACCGGATCCTGGTCAACAAGTTCCCGTTCGAGTTCGGTGAACCGAGCCGCTGGGATGTGACGGTCTTCAAGTATCCCGAACAACCCAATATCAACTACATCAAGCGACTGGTCGGGTTGCCCGAGGAAACGATCGTGATTCGCCAGGGCAACCTGTATCTCCAGGCCTCCGACGGCACACGTCAGATCCTGCGGAAGGACGACCCGCTGAAGCAGAACGTGCTGCAGCTCAGCGTCTTCGACAACGACCATCCCGAAACCGAACTGCACCGGCGAGGGTGGCCAAGCCGCTGGGCCGGTGTCGACCGCAATCTCGACGATCCCCGAGCCGTGGCCGGCTGGGCCGAATCGGCCCCGGGCTCGGGCTGGACGCAGTCCGACGACGGACGCTCGTTCACACTGGGCTCCTCGAACAAGCTGTCCTGGCTCAGGTACCGCCACTACGTGCCAGAACCCGAAACGTGGGCGAGCCAGGAGCAACTCGTGTCGCGGCCGCGGCCTCAGCTGATCACCGACTTCTGCGGCTACAACTCCTATGAGGGTGCCCACGGGACCGGACTCTACGAGGACTGCTACTGGGTCGGTGACCTGACGCTGGGTTGTGAAATCAACATCGGGCAGGTTGGTGACAGGGGGCGGTTGCTGCTGGAACTGGTCGAAGGACGACGCCGTTTCCGAGCAGATTTCGACCTGGTTGCCGGAGGCGTCCGCGTGACAGCCAAGGTTGACCTGAACCGGGCAGAAGACGAGGAGGAGGAGCTGGGGCGTTCCGAGAATGTCCGGCTGGGAACCGGACGACATCGGCTCCGATTCGCCAACGTTGATGACCGGCTCTGCCTGTGGATCGACGACGAACTGGTGGAACTGGGTCCCGGATCATCCTACCGGCAAAATGCCACCGACTTCCCCGGCCCGGGGATCGACGACCTGGTGCCGGTGGGAATTGCGGCATCGGGAATCCAGATGGCCGTCACCCACCTCCAGTTGTTTCGGGACATCTACTACCGCAGCGAGCACGTCGAAGATCCCTACGAAGCAGACCCCACCGGGGTGGATGAAAGCAGCAACGAAAGCGGATTGACCGCTTCCCTGGACGACCCGCGCGGATGGCAGGAACTCTACAGCAGTACTGCCACTGAGGCGGTGTTCCGGCTGGGGCCCGACGAGTTCCTGATGCTCGGAGACAATTCCGCCAAGAGCAAGGACGGACGACTGTGGGGAAACCGCCGCGGAGCCGCCAGGCGACACGCGGTGCCGCGGTCGGCGCTGGTCGGCAAAGCCTTCTACATCTACTGGCCGCACGGTGTGCCGTTTCTCAACAATGGTCGAGGTTTCCCCGACAGCGAGAACTCGCTATTGAAACACGTTCCGGTGTTCAACCGGTGGTTCTACCATGTCAAGCTCACCAACGAGCAGCCGACACTCTCGGACTACCCGCAGTTCCGCGTGCCCTTCTACCCCCAGTTGAAACGCATGAAACGGATCCGCTAGCCGGTCTCCGGCCGGATGCGGGTCACGGAGGATCCCGTCAATGCCACTGCTGGACTGCCGAGGACTCGTCAAGGATTACCCCGGCAAGCGTGCCGTCGACGGCGTCGACTACACCGTCGAACGCGGCGAAATCGTGGGCCTTCTCGGACCCAACGGGGCCGGCAAAACCACCTCGTTCCGAATGACCTGCGGCCTGGTCACGCCCACCAAGGGACAGGTCTTGCTGGATGGCACCGATGTCACCAACTGGCCGTTGTTCCGCCGCGCCCGCATGGGACTGGGTTACCTGCCCCAGGATGACAGCGTGTTCGGCAAACTGACCGTCGCACAAAACCTGCAGGTGGTGCTCGAGTACCTCGGCATCAAGCGATCCGAACGAAAACAGAGAATCCACGAACTGCTCGATCAGTTCGGGATTGCCGACCGTCACGCCCAGATTGCCTCGACGCTCTCGGGTGGAGAGCGGCGTCGGCTGGAGATCGCCCGCTGCCTGGCGAGTCGGCCCAGCCTGATCCTGCTCGACGAACCTTTCGCCGGAGTCGATCCGGTGACAATCAACAGCATCCAGAACATCATCGTCAGGCTTCGCGAGCAGGGGATCTCGATCCTGTTGACCGACCACCGCGAGCAGGAAACGCTCGGAGTGACCGACCGGGCCTACGTCATCTCCCAGGGCAAAGTGCTGGTCAGCGGAACACCAAGCAAGGTGTTGTCCGACCGCCGGGCCCAGGAAGTCTACTTCGGACAGCAGGATCCGTCGGAAACGAACCTCGCCGCGTGACGCCGAAGGCGAAACGACGTCAGAGCCAGAAGGAGAGCGTGTCGAGAACGACGAACACGATCCCCATGAAGATCATGATTGTCAGGAACATGCGACCGGCTCGCGAGAGGATCTTCGAGGGCAGCTCGTAGCGGCTGGCGCTGTAGACGAGGCTGATCACAATCGCCAGGGGGAACAGGTACCAGGTGCTATGGACATCCACCGTCTCATCTCCCTCGAACGAATTCAGGCCGCCGATTCCTCTTCGGCCAACTCGTCTTCGTCACCGTAACCGTAGGCCGGTCCCTCGTACGCATCCCAGATCGCCAGCAGGTTCAGCAATCCGGCGATCCAGGTGAAAACCTGCGCCAGTTCGAAATGACGTCCCAGCCGCCCGTGAATCTCTTCCAGGGCCTTGTCTTCCAGTGGAACCTGGTACCAGTCCCAGAATTGCCGGGGGACGGTCCCTTCGAGCATGCCGTCCCGCTCTCCGTCCCTGACAGAACAACGAACGTAGCGGAGCGAATTGGAGAACTCTCGCTGGAGCTGTTCGTTGTCACGCCGCAGCTCGGTGAGCGTGATCTCCCCGTGAGCAAACACGCGGGGAGTGACCGTCGGTTCATCGAAAATCGCCAACGACACCGACTGGCCGTCACCCAGGACACCCTCGAACGTCCCGGTACAGATCCCATCCTCTCGACTCCAGCGAATTTGTCCAAACACATCCTGGATCGGTTCTGCCACCGATTCGACCTCAGCCTCCGGAGCAATCGACTCGGATTTCGAGTTGTACCGGAGACGGCCGGTGAACCGGGCATCGAGCACCTGGTCGACACCGCTTCCCATGATCCGGTCACCTCGCAATTGGCGGCCCACACGAAATTCTTCGATCGGCGGCTGCGTGTACCTCAATGCCTGGTAGCGGGCCGACAGCGCCGGCAAACCGACCAGGACCTGCGAGTAATACCCGACGGTCCGGTTTCCACCGCCTTCCCATTTCCAGTAAACGACCGTCCACTCGCTCATCGCCATGCCCGAGAAGAACATGCCGAGAATGCCGAAGAAGTAGACCAGGGACTTGAAAATCCGTCGCTGGTAAAGGTGGCCGGCCCCGGGAACCAGAAACGCAAGCACAGCGGCCAGCCATCGGTTCTTCAGGTCAACCTTCGGCGACGTCATCAGGGTGGAAAGCCTGTGGGCTGTGGACAGGAGACGGGGGCACATTGTAGGTCGCGCCCGAAAATGCAGCCAGCCTAACCCAAAAGCCAACGACCGGCTTGTCTCGGCAACCAACCTCTTCCGCAAACCCGCCAATCCGCTATACTCCGCGCGCCATGGTGAATGAACTGCATGCTGCGGAACTGGCCGTACGGGAGGCAATGGGTCTTTGCCGCGCCGTACAGGCCACAATCGATGCCGGTGTTCTCGAAAAACGTGATCGCAGCCCGGTCACGATCGCCGATTTCGGCAGCCAGGCCCTCGTCTGCAGATCGTTGGCAACGCACCTGCCCGGGGATCCCGTGGTCGGTGAGGAAAACGCCGGCGTGTTGCGGCAACCCGACCAGGCCGGGTTCCTCGATCGCGTCAGAAGTGAACTGGCCGCCCGAGATGTCGTGGCCGACGGAGAAACCATCTGCAACTGGATCGATCGTGGTGCCGCGGCACCGAGTGACCGCTTCTGGACGCTCGATCCAATCGACGGGACCAAGGGGTTTCTCCGGGGCGGTCAATACGCCGTCGCCCTGGCATTGATCGTCAACGGCCGGGTCGAAATCGCCGCCCTGGGATGTCCAGGGATGGGAAATGCCGACAGCGGCGGGTTGGTGTTTTCGGCCATCCGGGACGGTGGCACCCGTGTCGCTCCGGCTGACGACCCGGGTGATTCGCGGCCCGTGAGGGTTAGCGATTGTGGCGAGACGGTCACGGCACGACTATGTGAATCGGTCGAAGCGGGACACAGCGCCCACGACCGTTCGGAGGTGATCGGCGGGACACTGGGTCTGCAGGCCGAACCGGTGCGACTGGACAGCCAGGCCAAGTACGCGACGGTGGCCGACGGCGGGGCGGAGATTTACCTGAGGTTGCCCGTCGACGCGAATTACCAAGAGAAGATCTGGGACCACGCGGCAGGGTCGCTGGTGGTCACCGAGGCCGGCGGAACGGTGACCGACACCCAAGGCCAGACGCTCGACTTTTCGCTCGGCCGCACCCTGTCAGCCAATTCCGGGGTGGTCGTCACCAATGGAACTCTCCACGAACAGGTCTTGGCCGCCGTGATGGCCTCCGAAACGAAACGGGATTCCACCGATGGGAATTGACCCGGCGGGATGGACTCTGCTGGTTGTCGTCGGCGTCATGGTGGGACTGGCCGTGTTGAAAACGGCCCCCGACCTGGTGCTGCTGGGCGGATTGGTGCTGCTGGTTGTCCTGGGCGTATTTCCCGAGACGTCACTGGCACTCTCGGGGTTCGCCAACGAGGGCCTGGTCACAGTGGCGGTCCTGTTCGTGGTGGCCGAGGGAATGAAGCAGACCGGCGGCCTGGGACCCGTGGGACGGTCGCTGCTGGGACGGCCCGGCAGCCTGCCTCTCGTGCAGGCGAAGATGATGCTGCCGGTTTCGTTGGCCAGTGCCTTCCTGAACAACACTCCGGTGGTAGCCATGGCCTTGCCGGTGGTCAGTGATTGGGCACGCAAGCACCACGTGGCCGTGTCGCGACTGCTGCTCCCGATGAGTTACGCCGCCATTCTGGGAGGACTCTGCACGCTGGTCGGCACCAGCACCACGCTGATCGTCAACGGGTTGATCATCGAATCGGAACATCCCGGTCTCGGTGGCAGCGGATTGGGAATGTTCGAGATCGCCTGGGTGGGGATCCCGATCGCCCTGATCGGCCTGATCTACATCCTGGTCTGCTCGAAATGGTGGCTGCCCGATCGCCGATCGGCCATCGCAACCGCGTCGGACCCGCGGGAATACACCGTCGAGATGCTGGTCACGCCTGACAGTTCACTGGTGGGCAAGTCGATCGAAGCGGCCGGTCTCCGCCACCTGCCCGGGATGTATTTGGTCGAAATCGACCGAGATGGCCGGGTGCTGCCGGCGGTCCCGTCGAACGAAGTGCTCGAGGCTGATGATCGGCTGGTGTTCGTCGGCATCGTCGAATCGGTCGTCGACCTGCAGAAAATCCCCGGCCTGGAACCCGCCACCGACCAGGTGTTCGAACTCGACGGACCCCGTTCTCATCGTCGACTGGTCGAGGCGGTGGTGTCGGAAGGGTGCCCGCTGATCCATCGTACGATCCGTGACGGACGTTTTCGCAGCCGCTACGCCGCAGCGGTGATCGCGGTCGCGCGACACGGAACCCGGATCAACAGCAAGATCGGGGACATCCACCTGCGTCCGGGCGACACGCTGCTGCTGGAGGCGCACCCCAGCTTCCTGGAACGACAGCGGAACAGCCGCGATTTTTACCTGGTCAGTGCCGTCGATGACTTCACGCCGCCGCGGCATCACCTGGCATGGCTGGCCCGGGCCGTGATGCTGGCCATGGTTGGTGCCGTGGCATTGGAATGGTCCGGGATGTTCGAGGCCGCGCTGGTCGCATCGTTCGTGATGCTGATCACCGGTTGCCTGAGCGGAGCCGAGGCCCGCCAGGCGATCGACTGGAGCGTCGTGCTGGGAATCGGGGCAGGCCTGGGAATCGGTGAAGCGATGCGAGTCACCAACGCCGCGAGGATCGTGGCCGGCTCACTGTTCGATGCGGCCGATGCCGGATACGCGATGGCCGGCGACACGATCACCGCCCACCCCCAGGTCTTGCTCGCACTGGTGGCCGGATTGACCCTGGTCCTGACCAACGTGATCACCGCCAAGGCCGCCGCCGTGCTGATGTTCCCGATCGCCACCGCAACCGCCGACGCCGTGACGGCCAATCCCATGCCGTTCGTCGTGGCCGTCGCCCTGTCAGCCGCTTCGAGCCTCGCCTCACCGATCGGGTACCAGACCAACCTGATGGTTTACGGACCGGGCGGTTACCGGTCCGGAGACTACCTGAGGTTCGGCGGGTTGCTGAGCGTGATCATCTGGATCGCGATCGTACTGCTGGTCCCGTGGGCCTGGCCGATGTAGAACCCGGGCGTCACTCCCGATCCCGGATTCCCAGCCGAATCTCGTCCGAATTGGCCTTCAACTCGGGAGCGTACATCGCGCTGCCGAGAGTCGGCAACGCGCTGAAACGGCCGGGGATCTCGGCCCGCACCCGGTACGAGACACTGTGGCGACCACGACCGAGGGTCCTGAAGAAAAACGCAACCCGGTCATCCCGCAGCTGACGGTACACCGACGGGTACCCCCCCGTGTAACCGCTCTGGCGATCCACCGGCTCGAAACCAGCCGCCTTCGGATCCTCGAACACCAGGTACTCGTAGTCGTTCTTGCTCTCGATCTCCAGCTCGATCTCCACCAGGTCACCGCTGGTCAACTCCCCCAGGTGGGCCAACGGCTGGCGATCGTAGACCAGCCTGGCCTGCTTGAGTGCCTGGCCCCGGCCGCCCGGCACGTCGGCAGTAGCATCCTTCCGCTGGACCAGCCGGTAGTACTTTCGCTGCACCTTGATCTCCAGTCCGGCCCTGGTGATGAGATCCTCGGTCGTGAAGTACGACAGCCAGGTGTTGTAGTACACCGGCCCCCGGCCGCGACGACGGACCTCGATGATGTGCTTTCCACCGGCCACGTCGGCCCCTTCGATCACCACGGCATTGTCGAAGCTGAAGAGGTTCCCAGCATCGACCTTCACCGACTTGGCCACCTTTCCGTCGACCACCACATCGATCGTGACATCGGGAACCGATTCCCCGCTCCGCTGAAGGAACTCGGCCAACGACTCGATGCACAGCGCCGTGTCGCGGGTGCTGTTCCAGTAGGTCGCATGCCGACGATTGTTGACCAGGTACTTGGCCAGGCGCGATGCGCGGACGCCCTTGGGATCGGTCAGGGCCAGCAGCTTCAGGTAGATCGCGTTCGCCTCGATCCCGTTCCCGTACCACCGCCACCACATCACCGAATCGGGCAGGTGCAACCACGCGGTCTGATTCTCGTCGTCCTGCTGCAGGAACTGGTCGATGTTGCGGACAACCATCGCCAGCCGTTGCAGTTGGCCACTGGCGTGGAAGGCCAGTCCGATCAACCCCTTGGCATAGACGCTCAACTGGATGCGGTCACGGTACAGAAAGTCTCCCATCGCCTCGTCGAGTGCGTCGGCTTCGACCAGCACGCGGAAGACCAGCGCATCGAGATTGTCGGCGCGAAGCTTGTACGGCTTGGTCTTGGTGGCCGCATTCTTGAGCTTCTGCACCTCGCCGGCCTGGCGTCTCTTCAACCAGGCCACGCCGTTCTCATGAACCCCCGCCGCCACGGCCGCACCGTTGGCCCGGGCCAGGGTCAGCCCGTGGACGACGGTGGCAGTCGTGTGGGCACTGGAACTTTCTCCCGGACCGGAGAACCAGCCCCAGCCCCCGTCGGACAGCTGCATCTCCGACAGGGCCTTGACGCCCTCCTTGACCAGCCTGGCCACCTCGGCGTTGTCGAACACCGGGTTCCGCTTGAACCGCTTCCAACGCTTGGCCCGTTCCCCCGCCTCGCCCAGTTCCCCGGCATTGAGGTTGGTGCGTTTCTTTCGAACGGCCTCGAGATCGATCTTCATCTGCGTCAAAAGATTGTGAGTGACCAGGGTGGGAAGAAACCGGTTGAGCGTCTGTTCGGTACAGCCGTACTCGAAGTCGACCAGGTAGGGCAGGGCGTCGACCAGCGATCCCGCCAGAGTCGGCGAGTAGCGGATTTCCAGCCGCGAACGATCGGGCCGACGCGCTTCGGGAACGGTCAACTCGAAACGCGTCGACTGACGGTCACCACGCAGGACTCCCGTCGTCGAGACGGTCTTCTGCATCCCGTGGATCTTGACCGGAAACGTCAACTCCATCGCGTCGCTTTCGACATCGGTCAACGCCGCCATTCTCACCTTCGCCTCGCCCGGGGCCGTCACCTTGACCCGCCAATCGACCCGCACCTCACCGCCGGCAGGAAGACGAACCCGTTTCTCCAGTGGATCGACTGGTGCCAGCGTGCCACCATCCACCGCCAGGCGAACCACGGCGGTCTTGTCGTCGTCGAGATAATTGTGGACGTTGGCCGAAACGACCACCTCGTCCTTTTCCGTGAAGAACCTCGGAGCCTGCAAGCGAACCAGCACGTTCTTGGTCGTCAGCACACTGGCTGTGCCCTCGCCAACATTGGTCCCGTGACCCATCGCCCAGGCGCGAACCGTCCATGTCGTCAGGTTCTCGGGCATGTCGAGCTTCAGCTGCGCGTGTCCGTCCTTGTCGGTGGTCACCGATCCGACCCACAGGGCCGTGTCGGCGAACTCCGAACGAACCATCGGCGTGGCCAGGTCGCCACCGGGTGGCCCGCCGCCGGCATCGGCTTCGGCGACAGCCTTGTCCATCGCCATCTTGGGCGCAGCGGCCTGCATCGCCATCGGTGCACCAGGTCCCCCTCCGCCAAACATTCTTCGACCCCGCGACATCTCCTGGACGACCAGGTTCCCGAAGACTCCCAACCGGGACATCGACATCTCACCGGGTTTCACCAGGTTGCCGGTCGAGCGGGTGAGGTTGGAGGCCGTCCGCGGGTAGTGGGAACGACGGAAGTTCCAGAAGTACTTCCGGATCTCTCCGACATTGCTGCCCCCCGAGATGTATTCGACACTCTTGTCGTACATCGTCAGAACCAGCGATCCGCTGAACGGCTTGCCGCCCGCATCGGTCAGTGACACGTCGAGCGTCGCCGGATCCCCCGGCCGGTACTCCTCGGCCGACGGCTTGACCGCCACGTTGATCACCCGCTTCTCGGGCGGCACGAACAACTGGCGGACCTTCGAGTGCAGTTTTCCGTCCGAGACGGTGATCGCCTCGACGAAGATGTTCGGCCGGTCGCCAGGCCCGATCGGAACCTCGATCTCGGTGCTCTTGCCCCGGATCCTGATGACCTGCGGCCGCTGGTAAATTCCACCCTCGGGTCGTACGAACAGCAGCACGGTGCTGCCACGGCGATCGGTGTTGAGCATCAGGCGAGCCACCTGGCCCGGCTTGTACTCGCGTCGGTCGGCGGTCAGTTCCAGGTCATCGAAGCGGAAGTCATCGCCATCGAATTCCGGACCACGGACCACGAACACCTGGGCGCCCTCGATGAGGTGATCGTCGTCGTCCTCGATTTCGCACGTGATGCGGTACTGTCCGGCATCGGTAGCCTTGAGCATCAACGTGGTGCGACCCTGGTCGTCGGTGGCGGCATCCCATCTCCGCACCCGCTTCTCCTCGGGACGCCCCTGCTTGTCGTAGCTGATCCGATAAAGCGTGAAGCGGCCCTTCCCGGCAACGGGGCGGCCGTCCAGCGTGCGGGCCTGGACACTGGCCCGGATCGTCTGCCCGGTGCGGTAGAAACCCCGGTCGACCCAGGTCACCACGCGAAACGGCTGACGGGCAACCATCACCGAACCGGTGCCGACAATCGTCCGCCGCGAACCGTCGACCACCTCGGCTGTGATCCGGTATCGGTGATCGAAGTCGGGGTGGAACCGCTTGGCCACCGACGTGTCGATCTCCAACTCCACCGTCCCGTCCTCGCCGATCTCAGCCTCGTTCTCCATGACCAGTTCGGGAGGATGGTGCGGCCGGCCGAACCACGGTGGCACCGGGCCCGGACACCCCCACGTTCCCCAACCGGGATACCACCTGTAGGCATCGGCGAACCACCAGTAGCCCGGTCCGTAGAGCCAGTCCCAGCGGCCGACGGGGAACCAATGGTCACTGTGAGCCTCGCGCTGGACGCGGTACTTCACCTTCGCCCGGCTGACCGGGCCACCGAAGTAGTACTTGGCCACGATCTTCGCCTTGATCTTCTTGCCCAGCGACACAGGTCGCTCGGGGGCCTCGACGGTCACCTCGTACTCCGGTTTCTTGTATTCCTCGACCCGGAACGACCCGCCGCCGCCAACCGAACGCCTGTTCTGCCCGACAACCAGCAGGTCGGACTTCTTGGGAACGATGCGGATGTTGTAGTGGCCCAGGTTGGCGTCATCAGCCAGGTCCAGTTCACCGTCAAACCCGCCCCAGGCGTCGGTGGTGAACTGGCGTTCCAGCAGTTCCTGGTTGCGGGGATCGGTGACACGAATCGTCACCTTCCGTCCGGCATACATGCTCTGCTCGTCCTTGTCGTAACGCGCCTGACGAATCCAGAACTTGAACCGCACGGGTTGACCGGGCCGGTAGACAGGCCGATCGGTGATCACGAAGACACGGGTGTTGTCAAAGACCCGGGACACGCGGCGACCGAACCAGGCTGAGCGGAACCCGAGGTACGCGCGGCGGCCACCGGCTCCACGAGCCACCACCAGCCAGCGGAACCGCTGCTGGGGAGCGGCGACCGGCGGCACCACCTGCCCCTGCCGGTCGGTGACCTCGGCAAACTCCTTGACGTTGATCTCGACCCGACGTTGCTTCTGGATCCGCCGCTGTTCGTAACCGAAGAACTCGACCTGGGCTCCGGCGATCGGCGAGCCGGTGACCGCGTCAGCGACGAAGTACAGGTCGCCACCGTTGATCCGCTTGTGCGCCACCGCCGTGTCACTGATCCAGACCAAAATGCGGCTGACGTTGCCTCCGGTCATCCGGGCAGTCAGCAGGTAGGCACCGGCCTGTTTCAGCGGCGTGGTGAGCGTGACCATCCGGTCGAGGTGTTCGGGGCGAGGAACCAGTTTCTGGGTCCAGGAGGCGACTCTCTTACCGATGTACTTCTGCTGCTTCTGCTGAACCAGTCGAAAACCGATGTTCTCGACGTTCAACTCGTTGTAGTCGAACTTCAGTGGCTTCCGCTTGATGTAGGCCTTGACGTCGGCCAGCAGCTGGTCGACCCGCACCCGGAACGCCTCGAGCTTCAGCTCGTTGCCGTTCCGGAAGCGAAAATCGAGTGTGGTCGCGGTACCGGCCGCGGCAACCGTCGCACGCTCGAACTGACCCCAGCGGCCGACGATCTGGTCGAGCTTCTTGCGGCGAAACATGTTGTTGCCTGGCCCGAACCGTTTGATAGCCTCGCGCCAGGCCGCAGCTGCTCGAGGATACTGCTGCCGATTCTCGAAGACACCGGCCAGCAGGTCGGCCGCTGAGGAGGCGTCTCCGCCGCGGCCCTCGCGGGCCGCTTCGATCAACAGCTGGATGTGATTGTGTTCAGCCGGCAGATCGAAACGCCGCACGCCCGTCGCCAACCGCGCGATCGTCTCGTTCTCGGCCAAGGACCTCACTGCCCACGGACCTGCCGGCGGTTCGTCACCGTCGCCGGACTCGCGGGGCTGGATGCCCGCCTGCCGCATGGTCTGGACACCGAACTGGCTCAGGAGAAACCGGGCCCGTCTGACCAGCGTCGATGTCCGCAGCCCCGCGTCCACGCGGGCGGCCTCGGACAATGCCCACCGCCATCGCTGGCCATCGCTGGCCGCCGCCTTGTACGTGCGGGAATCGTCGTGATAAATCGGGCTGTTCTTCCGATCGACCGGTGCTCCGCGAGGAGTTCCTGAGAAACCGGGACGGTAGAACCCGAACCGATTCTCCTCGAAGTCCGGCAGCTTCGTCGTGTCAGTCAGGTTGGCCAGCCTCCACGACTGCCCGACTTCCCGACCCTGCATCAGGATCCTGGCCAGTTCGACGTGAAACCGACCCCGCTCCTGCTGGCCAGGTTGTCCGGCTTCAGCGGCGACCAGCGGAACGGCCTGTTCCAGCCAGCCAAGAGCGATCGTGCGGTCCCGTTGGAAGGAGCTGACGAAACGGGCCCGGACACGGCCGCGACGGATTCCGCGCGAACCGCCTCGCTGGTACTCACCGGCGACGACCTGGCCATTGTGCGGACCATCTGCCAGCGTCTGGGCGGCGGCCAGCAACAACCGCCAGTTGCCACGGTGGATCGAGACCACCTTGTCTCGCAGGGCATCCACCTCGGGTGTCCGAGCCAACCGGCCCAGGCAGACGATGGCCTGTTTCAGGTCACCGCCAACCTCCGTGGCCGAGGTCCCCGGCTGCAGGACCAGCCGGCTGTAGATCTTGTACGACTCGTTGAAGTTGCCGGCGGTGAACAGCCGCTTGGCCATGGCCCGCTCGGTCGCCTCTTCGGCCACCGCGTTGGCGATTCCGGAATGGGCCGGAACCCCCGACGAAACAACGGCCAACCCGGCCAGCAGCAAGGGAGAAACCAGACCGCCAAGGACCAGCAGCCTCCAGGGAGCGGTGCGTAGGGGGTGTATCACGTTCGCTTCTCCTGGCCCGCGGTGCCTGCCCCGTTCTTCTCGATCGCGAACCGGGTCACGGTTAGACGCTGCCGAGCTCCCCCAAGTTCCCCGCTGCTACACAAAATCACAAGAGCAAGGGGAGGGAAGTTGAACAGGTAAAAACCGCGAGCCGGCCTCCTGGATGGAGACCGGCTCGCGGAGGGCATGGTCGGGTCGGGAGTACGACCCACCGTTCAGGGCATGTTGTTGAAGGGCCCTGGTTTTCAATGACGCGGGAGGCAAGCACCCCGTTGCCGATGTCTCAGTCCTTGCAGGTTTCGCAGTCCCTCGGCTTCGAACAACTCGACTTGATCTTCAACGGAATCGTCACCCGCACGGGTACCTTCCGGGTGACAGTTCTCGGAATACAGCGGGTCACCTTGTACTCGACCTGGCGAGGCACCTTCTTGGGACGGTTGACGTAACGCGTGTAGCAGACCTTCCGGGGAGCACAGTAAGGCACGCACCGGGTCTTCGTCTCGGTCCGGTGGCCGTGCACCTTGTACGGCACACGACGCGTCTTCTTTTCTCGGATCACCTTGCAAACGGTATAAGGCACCCGCTTTTCGTGTGTCTTCTTCTTCCACTCGCAGACAGTGTAGGGCACCTTGCGGGTCCGGCATTCCCGGACCACCTTGCAGACCGTATAGGGCACCTTCTTGGTCTTCCTCTCGCGGATCACCTTGCAGACCGTGTACGGCACTCGCTTCTTCACGCAGTACGGCTCGCGGCGGCACACCGTGTAGGGCACCCGCTTGTGCTTGATCTCGGTGACGTGCGTCTTGCACGAGACCATCTTCTTGACCCGCTTGGGGACCCAGACCCGCTTGCTGACCATCCGGGGTGCACACGCCACCTGTGCCGGCTTTTCACAACCCGGCCGAGTCGGTCCACTGCACTTGGGGACCACCGGCGTACGACAGGCGACCTTCACCGTCTTCCACTCGCCTCCGTCGACTTCCACTTCCTTCCGCAACGTCACCGGCCTGCAGACTTTCCAGGTCACATCCTTGTAATGTGTCTCGCGGACCGTCTTGTAGTGCGTCTCGGTCTCCTCGCGGTACTTCGTCTCGTGGACCTTCCGGCAGACGGTGTAACTGACCTCGCGGACCTTCTTCACCGGCACATGGCGACAGACGGTGTAGGACTCCTCGCGGTACTTCGTCTTGTGCACCGCGTAACGGTGAGTGCACCGAATCGTCTTGTACTTCGTCTCGGGCACCTTCCGACACACCGTGTACTTCTCGATGCGGTACTTCGTCTCGCAGGTGGGGATCTTCACCGTGTAGTTTTCGTGACGGTACTTCGTCTCGTAGATCGTCCGTGTGCACTCGAGTGGTATTCGCTCGCAGACGGTGTTGAAGACCGTTTTGTAGACCGTGAATTCCTTCGGCTCCCAGACCGTCTCCTTCATCGTTCGGTACTCGGTCTTGCAACGGACCTTCGCCGTGCAGTACTCGTCACTGGCCCGACACGCACTCGTCGGGCACGCCCGATAACTCGCTGCCCCGCAATACCCCGCCTCGGCCGAACGACCCGTTGCGGCGACCAGGCCACAACCGAGCACCAACATCATCGACCGCAGCAGCCCGGCGAAGTTTCGGAAGGTGTTAGGGGAAAACGGCATTGCAACGGAAAACGAGTCGAGTGAATGAGGCTGGCTGGGAAAAGGGGGACCGGTACGACCACACCAACCGGTGAAACCGCCTATTCTTTACTCGGCACTCTGGCCGACAGAATCCAGAGAACCTTGAGGCTTTGCCCAACCTGCCCAGATTGACACTTCCTTGGGTGGGAACTCGGACCGGGCACGCCCCCGGAGTGCCACGACTTCAGCGACATCGAATTGCTAGGATGGCTCGTCCGAGACAGCCACACAGAGGAACGGGAATGAAGTTCGCCATTTGCCAGGAACTGTTCGAGGGGTGGGAGTGGGAGCGTCAGTGTGAGCTGATTGCCGAGATCGGTTACACGGGAATTGAGGCGGCACCGTTCACACTGGCCTCGACGATCTACGAACTCTCAGCTGACCGCCGCGTGGAACTGCGGGAACAGGCCGAGGCCCACGGGCTGGAGATCATCGGGCTGCACTGGCTGCTGGCCAAGACCGAGGGGTTGTACCTGACTTCCCCCGAGGCACCGGTGCGGGACGCAACGCGCGACTACGTGGTGGCGCTGGGAGAGGCCTGTGCCGATCTCGGCGGCGACCTGATGGTCTTCGGATCGCCGGCCCAGCGGAACCTGCTCGAGGGCGTTTCGCGTGAGGAGGCGATGGGCTACGCCGCCGAGGTGTTTGCCGGAGCGCTGCCGCGGCTAGCCGAACTGGGTGTCAGCATCTGCATGGAACCGTTGACAACCAACGAAACCGATTTCATCCGCACGTGTGCCGAGGCGGTCGAGTTGATCGAGCGTGTCGAGAGTGCCACGGATGCCAGGAATTTCCTGTTGCACCAGGACGTCAAGGCGATGGTTGGTCAGGAAACCGACCCTGTTCCGGAACTGGTCCACCGCCATGCCGACCGGCTGGGTCATTTCCATGTCAACGACACGAACCTGCTGGGTCCGGGAATGGGCGAAACCGATTTCGTCCCGATTCTCGGGGCCCTCGAGGAGATCGGCTACAACGGCTGGGTGTCGGTCGAGGTCTTCGATTATGCCCCGGGTGCCGAACACATTTCCCGAACCAGCTTCGAGAATCTCCAGCAGGCGCTGGCTGCCAGCCGCGAGAACAGGGCGTCCTGAAGCGACCGCCACGGGTCACTCGAAATCCGACACCTCGTCGTCGTCAACCGGTGCCGTCGGCTGCAATTCACCGAGCGCCTGAAGAGCTGCCAACTGCTCGGCTTCCTTCTTGTTGGGACCCCATGCCGCGGGAAAAGTCTCGTCGGAAATCCTGGCGGCGACCTGGAAACACTTGGCGTGGTCCGGTCCCTGCTCGTCCAGCAGCAGGTAGTCGGGGGTTTCCCCGTAACGCTTCTGAGCCAGTTGCTGCAGAAGGTGCTTGTAGTTCCGGGAATCGGCGTCGGCCGCCTCCGCAATCCGTTCGCACAGGCAACGCTCGATCAACGCTTCAGCGGCCTCGTATCCCTGGTCGAGATAGACTCCGGCAATGATCGCCTCGAGGGTGGCAGCGAGAATCGACAACGGGACGGTGTCGGCCGAACCGGCCCCGCCGACGAGTCCCTTGCCGAGCTTGAGGAACCTGTGGAGTCCAAGTTCCACGCAGACCTCGGCGCAGGTCGCCCGACTGACAACTGCGGACTTGATCCGCGTCATCTCGCCCTCGGGGCAGTCCGGAAATGTCCGGAACAGGTAGTCGGAGACGACAAGTCCCAACACCGCGTCTCCGAGAAACTCCAGCCGCTCGTTGCTCTCCAATCGCGTCGGGGCGGTGGAAGAGTGCGTCAGGCAGCGGCGGAGGATTTCGAGATCGTCGAAGCGGACGCCGATCGCCTGCTGGCACCCGGCCAGTCGCTCATCCCATCCCGGGTTCTCGTTGTCGAACACCATGTCGGTGACACCTCACCGGAAATTCTCAGCCGGCCCGCAAACTAGGTTGGCCTCCTGAGAAAGTCAACGAGTCTCCAACACATCTGGAGGGTCAAGACGTAAGCACGTACACTGGTAGCAGACGATCCGAGGCCACCAACGGTGGTCCGATGCGGTGCCAAGAGGAACCTCACCATGAAATTGCTTCGTAGCAGTACCCCCTGGTTGTTTTCGTTGATCTGTGGCATTGGCGTTGTCGCCGTCGTCGGCCTCGGCCAGAGAGCCGACCGCGCGAAGGCCGCACCGGTCGCCGCCAACATCACCCAACTCTCGAACGTCTTCCGCGACGTCTCGAAAAACGTCTTGCCCAGCGTGGTGTCGCTGAGAGTCAAGCAGAAGGCACCGGCCGGCCGCAGTCGCGAGGACGCCGAGAAGTTCTTCGAAGAGCATCCCGAGATCCCCGAGCGGTTCCGCGAGTTTTTCCGTGGTGGACCCAACGGGCAGATGCCCCGCGGCCCCCAGGGCATGGGATCCGGATCAATCATCGACCGCAGTGGAATCATCCTGACCAACAATCACGTGGTGAAAGACGCCGAGGAGGTGGTGGTGCGTCTTCACGACGGACGCGAGTTCACTGCCATCGACGTCAAGGGCGACCCGCGAACCGATGTCGCGATCGTCAGGATCGAGGGAGCCGGCAAGCTGCAGCCCCTGCAACTGGGCGACAGCGACGCGACCCAGGTCGGTGACTGGGTCCTGGCCTTTGGCAGCCCGTTCGGACTGGATCTCTCGGTCACCGCCGGCATCATCAGTGCCAAGGGCCGTGGACCCGGCATCGCCGAACGCGAGGACTTTCTCCAGACCGACGCCGCGATCAACCCGGGCAACAGCGGCGGACCACTGATCGACATGAGTGGTCGCGTGATCGGCATGAACACCGCCATCGCCACCAGCACCCGCAGTTCGGCCGGTGTCGGTTTCGCCGTACCGGTCAACATGGTCCGCTGGGTCAGCCGGCAGTTGATCGAGGAAGGCCGTGTCAAACGCGCCTGGCTGGGCGTCGGTGTGCAGCCAATCGATGCCCAGGTTGCCCGACAGTTCGACATCCAGATTGGTGCAGGAGCGATCATCGGTGGCGTCATGCCGAACTCGCCCGCCGCCAAGGCGGGCCTCTCGCCCAAGGACATCATCCAGTCATTCGACGGCAAGACGATCAACGGGCCGAGAAAGCTGCAGTCGATCGTCGAACGTCTCGAGGTGGGCAAGACGTACCCGGTGAAGATCCGGCGAGACGGCAAACAGCAGACCCTCAAGGTGACCGTCGCCGAAATGCCCGCAACGTCGGACCGGATCCGGCAGCGATTCAGGGAGCGGAAACGGCAGCCGAAGAACCGACAGCCGGAGTGACCACCATCGGGTGGCCCAGGGTCGGCAGTTTTCGGACGTAAGCCAGCAGCAGCCTGTCCGCATCGGGGATCGATTCTTCGATGCGCGGACCAAGCAGCCCGGCGTACGGCCGCTCGGCCAGGTTTCCCAGGTACCGCCGCAACACCTCTGGACCCCGGGGATGGCCGTGCAAGAGAAAATGCACCCAGGCCCAGGCCTGTTCGTAGTCGACCCGTTGCATGTCGGCAACGTGCTCGAGTTGTTCCAACCGTTCCAGGTCCGGTTGCCAGCCGTTGGCAACCGCCGCGGCCAACCGGTCGGAGTACTCGGTATTGACCCCTCCGGGCTTGGGACCCACCACCTCGAAATACTCGGCCAACCCCTCGTCCAGCCACAGCGGGACTCGCTTCAACGACGAATGGAGAATCCCGTGAGTGAACTCGTGGCGGAGATCTTCCTGGATCCGGTCACCCCAGAATGTGTAGACGGCCAGTCTCCGGGGGGTGCCCACAAAATACGCTCGCCGGCTGGGCAACTGCGGATACGACGATGCCAGGAAGGACTCGTATTCGCGGCGGCTGGCGAACACGTGCACGACCACCTCCCGAGACGGCTCGGGCAATGACAGTCCCGAGACAATGTGACGTTCCAGCCGTTCAAGATCGTCGATCAGCCAGTGGTCCTTCTTCAGCGGCACATCACTGAGCAGGGTGAACCGCTCGGCCTGGACCGAATGCCTGACCGGCGGTTCAGCAACGTTGCGGGTGTTGGAGAGGCACCCGGCAACGGCCAGCGACACCGCCGCCAGCCACATCGCAGCACGTGGCCCCACCTTCGGCGACGCGGTTCGGACGGGCTTCCCCGTCCAGGTCGGCAACAGCAGCAGCGGCCGATCAGGATTTTCGGGATCGACGAGCACCTGGTCAGATCCGAGATCATCTATCGACACGCCGGAGCGGACAATGCGATCCCTCAGAATTCCGAGCTCACGTTCAACCGATTCGTGATCGGGCCACTCGGCCAACGGTACCGCCTGATCGGGCACCGGTACCACCAGCACACCATGACGTGGCGTCTCGACGTACAACCACGGACGAGCCACTGGCAACCCGCGCCGCCACAGCGCGTGGCCCAGTTCCCACGCATCCCGAGCCGAGCCACCATTGGCCGCCCGGTCGAATCGGAGCATGCTGGTCATCACCGCACCACGACCGGTGGCCAGAGGCACGCCGGTTCCATCAGGTGGTGGCACCGCTGCAAGCCGATCTCGGAGATGTTCGAGCTGACGCTGGCCGAGAAAAACCAGTCCCCGACAGGTGGCCTCGGCAGAATCGGCAATCAACAGTCGCCGGTTGCCACGCGCCCAGTGCCGGTCCATCCGCCGCCACATCCGTTCGCGACGACGACAGAACATTGGACGCCAAGTCGCGGCCCATTCACGCCGTGTCACCTCGTCGAAGGCGACAGCCGCAGACGCCTCCATGTACTTCCGCAGGAACACCCATCGTTCTGACGGCGTGACACTCGATCCGAACGCGGATGCCAGACGAGCCAGCCCCTTCAGCCGCCGCGCGGTGGTCGGGCGGTACCTCGAGAGAGGGTGCAAGTCGATCAACACCACCCGCGGTCGCTCTCCGTCCCAGGACTGCACCAGGAAGTTGCCGGCGTGCAGATCGCCGTGCCAGATTCCGCCGTCGTGGAGTCGTGCGAGGATCTCGGCGACCTGGCTCACCACTTCCCGCCTGAGAGCCGGTCCGATGGCGGGATCGTTGTCGGACAGCAACTCGTCCAGCGGTCGCGATTCGGGAACACCGACGGTCACCAGCCAACTGTCACGGTCGTGCCCCGGCCACAGGGGTCCGCCGATCGCGACCACCTGGGCAGTTGGAACACCCAGGTCGGCCACCGCCACCATCCCACGATACTCACGCCGTGACGTGGCCCCCCGTGCCAGACGCCGCCACCGCGCCTTCCAGTCGGCCGCACGGTAACGCTTGATGTAGAGCGAGGCCCCGGACGGGTCGTCAGGCAACTCGAGACGATAGACCGTGCGGTGACGCCCGGTCTTGACCAATTCCAGCACGCCCTCCTTCTGCCATTGCTCCAACGGCAAGGCATCGGGATCCCGCGGGCCGGGCCCGAACAGGACTTCGGCCAGGGACGGATCAACATCCCACGCAAAAGAGACACCGCCTGATCGCTGCAGGCCACTGGTGGAAGCCGGTCCGATGATCAAGGGCCTCGTGGAGGTTGGGTGATCTGGAGTGCAGGAGAAATTGCGGGTTGCCCGACGGTCACTCTCGCCTCGCCGTTTCGTCGTCCCTGGCCCCGCTTCGAGGAATCAGTCCACGCGGAACCAGCCGTACCGGAATCGTCCCCAGGTGGTCACCGGAATCGTCGGAAGAGGAACCCGGTGAGTCACCTCGGCGAGTTCCCGAACGCGTCTCCGGCAACAGGTCGGCATGACCGTGATCCTTCATCGCCGCCAGCAGTTGCGGATGCTTCTCCCAGTCATCGAGACCCCAGTCACGAACATCGACGTAGGGGTCGACCAGAGAGACCTCGATCTTGGGGATCAGCAGGAACTGTTCGCCGGTGCGGACCAAGTGATAGTGGTGGGCCGAGAAGACAAGTCCTCCCCCCACGGCCATACCAAACAGAAGCGTTGTGAGTCGGCGCATGACTGGTGGAGGGCAACGGCGTCGGGGGCCAGGGAATGCCGACTCGCTCGGGCCGGCAGCGGATCGCGGATGGTCCCAGAAAGCCGACAACCGGGCAATACGGGTTCAAACCGGTCCCAGCCTCAATCCCTCGAGCCGTCCGATCCCGCGGAGGAACTCGTCGGCATCCATCACTCGACGCCCCTCGGGTTGCAGTTCGAGCACCCGCACCGTCCCATCACCGCATCCGACCAGAAGCCCCTCGACCCCGCTGCCAGCCACCACTTCTCCGGATTCCACCCCCTCGAGATCCGGTCCGGTTTCGACCGACTGGACAATCAACCGGCGGGGCTCCGAGCCACCACCGTGAAGAAACGTGAACGGGTTGGGCCAGGGCTGCATCGCCCGCACGTGACGATCGACGGCCACGGCATCGGCCGACCAGTCGATCGCCGCATCTGCCTTCTTCAATCTCGGTGCGGGCGTGGCCCGATCCTCGTCCTGGACCAGGGGATTGACGGTGCCGGCATCCAGCCCGTCGACGACCTGGCTGGCCAGTCCGACGGCCAGTTCCGACAGGCGATCGTGCAATCCCCCGGTCGTTTCGCGTGGGCCGATTTCGGTGCGGACCACGCCCAGCAACGGTCCGGTATCGACTGCCGGCTCAATCTGGAACACGCTGACCCCGGTCTGGGTGTCACCGGCCAGGATGGCGTGGTGGATCGGCGTCGCCCCCCGGTGACGGGGCAACAAGGAGGCATGCAGGTTGATCGCCCCCAGTCGCGGCACCCCGATCAACTCGGGACGAAGGATCTGTCCGTAGGCGGCCACCACCGCCAGGTCCGGAGCCAGGTCCGCGATGGCCGCAATGGCGTCGGCCGCATTCACTTTCGGAGGCTGCAGGACCGGAATGCCCTGCTCGAGGCACGCCGACTTGATCAACTCCAGCGGATGGCGATGGTCGTGGTGACCCGGCCCGCCACGGTCGGGCTGAGTCACCAGGCCGACGACCTGGTGAGGACCATCGGCGAGGGCCGCGAACGCGGGCACGGCGAATTCGCCGGTGCCCATCAGCAGCAGCTTCAGAGTCACCTCACCCTCCGAATCCGTCGCGTTCCAGGGCCGCCAGCTGCTCGGCCAGTTCCTCGTCCGAGGGACTCTCGCCGGTCGACTGCTGGTGACGGAAAACAGTCACGAACTCATCGATCTGCGGCTCGAGCCCCTGGCGATCGGTTTCGCTCATGCGGTCGAAGAACATCACCCCGTCCAGGTGATCGGTCTCGTGCTGCACAACCCGCGCCGGCAGTTCGTCGAGGTCCATGGAAAATCCTCGCCCGTCCAGGTCATACGCCTCGACGGTGATCTTCTCGAACCGCTTCACCTGGCCATATACCTGCGGGACACTCAGGCCCCCCTCTTCTCCCTCGGTCGAACCCGACTGCGCCGAAAGTTCGGGATTGAGGAACACGAGTTCCTCGTCGGCGAGGTCGGGATCACCGCTGATATTGATGACGAAAAAGCGAAACGGCAAAGCGACCTGGTTGGCCGCCAATCCGATCCCCTTCGCCTCGTACATCAATTCGAACATCTCCTGCACGGTCCGTCGCAGGGCGCCGCTGACGCGGGAAACCGGGCGGGACTTCCAGCGAAGCGACGGGTGAGGGTAATGAACGATCTGCATGATGTGGCCGATTATATGAGCGTCGTCGTGAGTGAGCGAGTGCAGGAGATCCCGCCAAAACCCCTATTGACGCCCACCCCCGCAGGTCCTATCGTCCCGCCGCTCTCACGACTCTCACCCAAGCTCCACAACTCCCACAGTCTTTCACGACCTGTCGGCGGTGTCCCATTTGGGTGCCGTCCTTTGGCGCACGGATCTTCCCATCGAAATATCGCTTCGGCCTGATCGGAAAGGATGCCCAGGATGAAACGGACAGCGAGTCTCTTGTTGGCGGCGGCCCTCTGGGGCACGACCACCGGATGCTATTGCATGCCCTACGGCGGCGGTATGGGCTTCCCGCTGGGATGCCCCCCGACCCAACCGACGCAGATGATGCCGACACCGGTGCCATCAACCGGGTACAACATGATCGACGCCGTGCCGGTCGCCAGCCCGGTCGCCACGCCGGCTGCCACGCCGGTCATGATGATGCCGACACCAATCACGACTCCCACGCCAGTGGTCGTCGAGTCCCTGCCGACCTTCCGCTAGGTCGAGCAGCCGACACCGAAGCGAACACCCGACCCGGGATCGGCCCCGTGCCGTGCCCCGGGTCGTTGTGCGCGCCGACCGCCGTCACTCACCCGCGACGCTCGTCTCTTCGGCCGACGGGAACGTCTTCGGCACCGCCAGAGTGACCTTGCCGGTGGCCGACCATTCGGCTCCACGCGAGACGATCGTCTGGAAGCCGACACATTTCATCGAGTAGTCGGCGTGTCCCATCACGGTGGTGAAGACTTTGCCCTTCCCGTAGGGGATCCACCAGACCATCGGCTCGTGGACACCCGTCCCCCGTTTGGCCTTGGCCGAAAACGCCGTGGCCAGGATGTGCATGTTCAGCGCCGGACCACGCTGCCCGTGGTACAACTCGTCGCGGAAATGCATCCACTCGGCCGGGATCCCCGCCATCACCGGGTGGCGGCGGTCACGGACGACAACCGAGAAGGGGTGCTGCGGGCCGTGACCGGCACCCGGCCCTTTGCCCTTGGCCGTGCGGACCGTCTTGCCGGCCTTGTCCAAAGTCACCCGTTCACCGTAACCGGCCCCCCGCCAGCCCAGGCCGATCATCTTGTTCCATTCGCCCCACTGCGGAAACGCGTTGTTGGCCGCGTGGACGATCACCAGCCCGCCACCGCCGGTGACGTACTTCTCCAGCGACGCCTGGACGGGCTTGGGCCACAGTTGACCATTGTAGTTGGACAGCACCACATCATTGGCCGCAAAGTCCGGTCGGAACTTGGCCCAGTCGGCCTCTTTGCCGTTCCGTGCCGGTGAGGTGGCCACCGTGACGGTGAACCGTCCCGACTTTTCCAGGAAGGCCTTCAGCACCGGCGTGGTCGCCTTCCAGTTGTGGTTGTTCTGCCCGTCGACGATCAACAACTTCAGCTTCTCGGCAGCCGACGAGTCGGAAGCCAGCAGCACCAGGACCACCGCAAAGGTGGTCAGCAGCAACGAAACTCGGCGTATCATGGTGACTCTCCTTGGAGTGCGAATGTTCGATTCTCAGGGATTTCTAGTGGCCACCGGCGGCCGGTTGGACAGCTTCCAGGGAAGGCAACGCCTCCTCGCGGATCCCCCGGACACGCGGCCACAACAAAAGACCTTCGACGATCATCCAGGCCTGCACCACCAGGGTGGCGACCCCGAAGCTCATCAGCAGGTGGTCGGATTTGTCCCACCAGCCCCCGGAGTGGAACATGTTCCACAGCATCGCCCAGGCGGGCATGATCAGCATCACGATCATCGGAACCACCACGAAAATGACCGGCTTGTTGCGACGCCACAGGTAGAAGGCGGTGACCATGAAAGCCAGGCCGGCCAACAGTTGATTGGTGGCCCCGAAGAGCGGCCAGAGAATGAGACCGCCGGAACCCGGGCCGAGGTTTCCCGAGGGGATCATCGCGACCAGGCCACCCAGGCCGACTGCCAGGCCGGTCGCGGCGTACTTGTTGGTCAACGGGGTGATGCGAAACGTCCCGGCCAGCTCCTGCAGCACGTATCTCTGCAACCGCGTGGCCGTGTCGAGCGTCGTGGCCGCAAAGCTGGCCACCAACACCGCGATCACCGCGATACCCAGTTTCAGGGGCATCCCCAGCGCGGCCAGGAAGTTGCCGCCGCCCTCGATGAACGCACCAACCTTGGCCCCCAGCTTGAAGGCTCCCCAGCCCTTGGCCGGGTCGTAACGTGTTCGCCAGGCCGACTTGCCGGCCAACTGTGTCTCGGACTCACCGGCCTGAACCATCACCGGTGAGTAGGTGTAGGCGGCTCCCGACCCGGACCGATCGAACTTGCCCATCCCCACCCCGGCACAGCAGGCCAGGATCACGATCACCGCAAGCCCCCCCTCCAGCAACATCGCCCCGTAGCCGACATACTGCGCGTCCATCTCGTTGGACACCTGCTTGCTGCTGGTGCCGCTGGAGACCAGGCAGTGGAACCCACTGACCGCTCCACAGGCGATCGTGATGAACAAGAACGGCCAGATCGGAGGCGCATCGACGGGGATGTCCTTGGAGATGGCCGGGGCACTGGCAACCAGGTCGGCCTGGCCGGTGGCACCGGCCACAAACACGCCCAGCAGCAACAGGCCCAGTGCCAGCACCAGCTGGTGGCTGTTGATGTAGTCGCGAGGCTGTAGCAGCAACCACACCGGAAGCACACTGGCCACGAAGCAGTAGATCAACAGCACGATCGTCCAGATCATCACCGTGTTGGGGAATGGACCCAACCGGGTCACCCCCAGCATTGACTCGAGGTCCAGCGGCAGGTGATAGGCTCCCACCCACACCGCGACGTACATCACCACAAGCGCCACCAGGCTGGGGACCAGCAAGCCGCCGCCGCGACGATAGACCCAGATGCCGATGCCCACGGCGATCGGCAAAGAGATCCACACCGGCAGCACGCTCTCGGGGTAATCCGCGAAGATGCTGGCAATCACCAGGCCGAAGATGGCCAGCACCACCGTCAGCGCCATCGCCAAAATGACCAGGAACAGCACTCGCGCCCGTGGAGAAATCAACCGGCCGGCAACCTCGCCGACGGTCTGCCCCCGGTTTCTCAGGCTGACGACCAGGGCCCCGAAATCGTGAACGGCACCGATGAAAATCGAACCCAGCAGCACCCACAACAGTGCCGGCAACCAGCCCCAGAAAACCGCGATTGCCGGTCCCACGATCGGTCCGGTCCCGGCGATGCTGGTGAAATGGTGCCCGAAAATCACTTCCTTCTTTGTGGGGACGAAATCGACACCGTCCTCCAGTTCGCGGCTGGGAACCACCGCCTCGGAGTCGAGATTGAAGATCTTGCCGGACAACCAGCGGCCATAGGTGTGGTAGGCCACCAGGTAGCCGACGAAGGCCCCGACGGCAATCAACAGCGTCAGCATCGTGACGGGTCCGGAACAAGTTCGGTTCGGGCGTGGTGATCGAGAACGATCGGCAGCAGGTCCCTTGCAGTCCTCCCAGGCCGACGTGGAGGCAACGAATCTCAAAGATTCCCTTCACCCATCGGCGATCCACTCAAGTTAGCCAGCCCGGGTGGCTCTGGCAACAAGCCGGGCCCACCCCGGTGAACAACCCGCACCGCCGTCACAGGCCACACATCCGGACGGAGCCTCTGACGCGGCAACAGGTTTTGATCGATCGGGACTCGGCATGAGACCGGATCGGGACGATGACCGTTATACGGTGTCGACTGTCGGCGCCCGACAACGAATCTGAAAACTGCCAAACGGCAATCCAATCAATAAAACGAGAAAACTCTCCATGCGTCTCCCCCGGGTTCGCCACGCGGACACCGGAAACAGAGACGGCCGCAAGGGAGAAGGAGTTCACCGATGCTTGTTCTGTCGAGACAGCGCGACGAGAGCATCATTATCGCGGACAACATCAAGATCACGATCGTTGATATCCGTGGCGACAAGGTGCGACTGGGTATCGATGCTCCCAAGGAGATCCCGGTCCATCGCCAGGAAGTCTTTGACGCGATCCAACGCGAAAATGATCACGAAAATGCCGAGGCGGCCCCAGCACCACCCGAAGAGACCGTGGTGCAGGAATAGCTGTCCGGAAGCAGTCTTCGGGGAAAAACGGGATCCCCGTTGGCTGCGCGACGCTTCGGCGAAACGCGCGGAGCTTTTCGCGCTTGCGCAAACCGCCACATCGCTGACTGGCCTGCTACCAGCCGGATTCGGTCATTTGGCAAGCGGGCCGGACCTGCCTCAACAGCGTCCTGCTCTCCTCACCCGGCCGGCATCTTGTTGTCCCCGGCAGACCCGCCGGCCAACGTGAGCATCCCGCCGCCAGTTCGCCGGCGGCCCTCTTTCCTGAATGCTCCGAACACTGTTCGGCCGCGACGCCGGATTGGCAACAACCCCGCTGTCTTCAACGTGGGTTGTTGACACTCCACGGCGGAGGATAGAATCGAAGTTCGCTGATGCGTTGACATGGACCGTTCACGGTCCAGCGTGCCGCGAGCCGGACAGCCTGGCGACATGGCTCGATTCGAATCCCCGACCACCGCAATGCCTCATTTTTCCCCCATCGCCATTTCCCTGCTGCTGGTTGCCGGGCTGTCGTGTCCCGGCCTGGGCGAGGAAACCGCGTCGATCGCAATCAGCCCCACCCGCGTGCTGCTCGACGGGCCCGACGAGGTGCACCAGCTCCTGGTAACCTCGCGATCGAACATCGGCACACAGTCGGACCTGACTCGTCAGGCCACTTACCGCTCGATGGCTCCCGGGATCGTCGAAGTCTCGCCGAACGGAGTCATCCACGGCGTGTCCGATGGAGCGGGGTCGGTCGAGGTGAAGATCGGCAAGCAGGTGAAACGGGTCGCCGTGCAGGTCCGCGGTGCGAAGGCTCCGCGGAGCTACAACTTCGAACGCGACATCGTGCCGTTGATGAGCCGCTTCGCGTGCAACGCGTCGGGCTGTCACGGCAAGGCCGAAGGCCAGAACGGGTTCAAGCTGTCGGTCTTCGGGTTTGACCCGATGGCCGACTACGTGGCCCTGACCCGCGAGGGTCGCGGGCGACGTGTGGTTCCGACCCTGCCGGCCAGCAGCCTGCTGCTGACCAAGGCCTCCGGCGGCGTTCCCCACGGCGGCGGTGTCCGCATCCGCCGTGGTTCGGGAGACTACCGCAGGTTGCACGACTGGATCGCCGGCGGCATGCCATTTGGCAACGACAACGACCCGAAGGTGGTGTCGATCGAGTTGACCCCCGGCGAACGCCAGGTCGACATGAAGAGCCGGCACCAGTTGCGGGTGGTGGCAACGTTCTCCGACGGACGCACGGCTGACGTGACCGGCCACGCCAAGTTCCAGTCGAACAACGAGGGGCTGGGCAACGTCGACGAGTTCGGGCTGGTGACGGTGGGAGAGGCACCCGGGGAGGTGGCCGTGATGGCCAACTACATGGGAGCCGTCGGGGTCTTCCAGGCCATGATCCCCAGTGCAAATCGGCTGGCCAGTTTCCCCAAGCTGCCCGAAGCCAACTTCATCGACACCCTGGTCCACCAGAAACTCAAGAAACTCCACATCCTGCCCTCGGCCGGAACCGACGACGCCACCTTCCTTCGTCGAGTCAGCCTCGACATCATCGGCCGGCTGCCGACGTCCGAGGAATCGCGAAAGTTCCTCGAGGACAAAAACGGCGACCGACGGGCCCGGCTCGTCGACAGGCTGTTGAAGCGACCCGAGTACGCCGACTACTGGGCGCTGAAATGGTCGGACCTGCTGCGGGTCGATCGCCTCAAGCTCGGCCACGAACCGGCCTACAATTACTACCGCTGGATCCGCGATCGGTTTGCCGAAAACACGCCCATCGACAAGTTCACCCGGAAACTGCTGACCGCCAGCGGCCCGGTCCGTGAGAACCCCCAGGCAATCTTCTACAAGTCGATCGGCAAACCCGGCGACCGTGCTGCCGTCATCTCGCAGGTCTTTCTCGGAATGAGAATCGATTGTGCCCAGTGCCACCATCATCCCTACGACCGGTGGGGACAGACGGATTACTGGGGCATGCAGGCCTTTTTCACGCAGGTCGGATTCAAGGCGGGTCCCACCGGCGAATCGATCCGAGCCGCCGGCAATCCCCAGACCAAGCACCCCCGCACCGGACAGCTGATCTACGCTCACGCCCTGGAAACCGGCATGCCCGACGCCCACCCCGAGGGCGACCGGCGGACGGTACTGGCCAAGTGGATGACCGGACCGAAGAACCGTTATTTCGCACGCAACATCGCCAACCGCGTCTGGGCTCATCTGCTCGGACGTGGCCTGGTCGAGCCGGTCGATGACGTCCGCCTGACCAACCCGCCATCCAATCCGGAACTGCTCGATGCCCTTGCCGATCACCTGGTGGCAAGCCAGTTCGATCTGCACGCCCTGATCCGCACCGTCACCGCCTCCAACGCCTATCAACGGTCAACCGTGTCGAACGAAACGAACAGGGGAGACGAGCAGAACTACTCGCGGTTCCTGTTGAAGCGAATCGATGCCGAGGTCCTGCTCGATGCGATCAGCGACACGACCGGCGTTCCAGAGAAATTCCAGGGCACACCGGCCGGATACCGGGCCGTGCAGTTGTGGGACAGCCAGGTCCCACACTACTTCCTCAAGCTCTTCGGTCGACCCTACCGGGTCAGCGCCTGTGCCTGCGAAAGGGCCGGTGAACCGACTGTTGGCCAGATTCTGCACGTGATGAACTCGCCACAGATTCAGAGAAAGATCGCCCATGCGGGGGGACGAATCGCAAAATTGGTACGGGAATCGACCGATGATGATTATGTGGTCGAGGAACTTTACCTGACATTTTTCAACCGATTCCCCGAAACATCCGAGCGGAAGACGGCATTGGCCCATTTCCGGCAAGTCCAGGCCCAAAAGCAGACCAGGGCCCAGGCGGCCGAAGATTTGGCCTGGAGCATGCTCAATTCGCTCGAATTCCTGTTCAACCACTAGTTGATATCACGACAACCGGATTCGACTGTGCCGTCTCGACCAGATAGAATGGTCGGGCTACAAACAGTTGCGAGGAGTGATCATGAGCGGAAAGACAAAGACATTCTGTGATGGGTTCACCCGGCGTGACATGCTCTCCATAGGTGGAGCCGGTCTCTTCGGTACCACCTACTCGCTCTCATCGATCCTCGAGGGCCAGGCCAAGGAGGCCACCCCGGGCAACGACAACTCGCTGATCATCCTGTTCCTGGCCGGTGGCCTGAGCACGATCGACACGTGGGACCTGAAGCCCAACGCCCCCAAGGAATTCCGCGGCCCGTTCAATCCGATCGCCACCAGTGTCCCCGGCGTGCAGATGGGCGAGCACCTGCCAAAGCTGGCCGGCCAGATGGACAAGTTTGCCGTGGTGCGGTCCTTCGGTCACCGCAACTCGGGACACGGAGCTGCCGACCACTTCATGTTGACCGGCTACCACCCCTCGGCGGGGTTCAACGCGGGTCTGAAACCCAACAACCAGAAACCGGCTCACGGCTCTGTGATCGCTCATGAGCTGGGTGCCCGCGGCCCGGTGCCGCCCTATGTCTGCGTCCCCACGATGCACAACAGTGGCGGCTCGAGTTATCTCGGATCGACAGCCGCTCCGTTCGTCGTCGAGTCGGATCCGGCGTTGCCCAACTTCGCCGTCCCCGACCTGGCACCGCCGTTGGCCATCGATGCCAAGCGTTTCGGGTCTCGTCGCAGCCTGTTGGCCACCGTCGACCGGTTCCAGAAACAGGGCGAGGCGAAGTTCAACACACAGGCCCGCACCGTCAATTCGTTCAAGCAGCAGGCCTTCGAATTGATGACGTCCAAGGAAACCAAGACGGCCTTCGACATCCACAGCGAGTCGGACAAGCTGCGGGACAGGTACGGCCGCAACACGCTGGGCCAGAGTTGCCTGATGGCCCGCCGCCTCGTCGAAGCGGGTGTCCGCTGCGTGCTGATCAACCACGCCAACTGGGACACCCACTACAACAACTTCCACGTGCTCAAGAACGACCTGCTGCACCTGCTCGACGGTGGCATGGCCACCCTGCTCGAAGACCTCTATGACCGCGGTATGCTCGAGAAAACCATGGTGCTGGTGACGGGCGAATTCGGCCGGACACCCCGCATCAACAACCTCGCCGGCCGGGACCACTGGGGCCCCAGTTCGGCGATCGCCATGGCCGGCGGTGGCATCAAGGGCGGAACGATCGTGGGAGCATCCAACGAGCGGGCCGAACGACCGGCGACCAAGCCGTACCGCCCCGCCGATCTCTCGGCGACGATCTTCCACAGCCTGGGAATCAACCCGAAGAAGGAGTTCGAGACTCCCGAGGGTCGGCCGATCCCGATCGTGCCCAGCGACGGCGAAATCATCGAAGAGCTGTTCGCCTGAGTTTCTCCGAAGCCGGCTGCAGCCCATCCCGGAGTCAACACCCCATGCTCACTCCCGCGACGGTTCGCTGCGCCGCCTTGACGGTGATCTCCTTGCTGACCCTGGCCATTCCGGCCTCGGCCTCCTCTCCAAGCACCAGCTACATTTTCCCCGCCGGTGCCCAGCGAGGGACGACGGTGAAGGTGATCGTCGGAGGCCACTACCTTTACGAAAGCTGTCCCTGGAAAATGTACGGGGTCGGCATCACCACCTCGAAGGACCTCAGGCTCGCCGAGCGGCAGGTCTGGTTCGAAGGACCGCGGATCCCCATGCCGGCCTCCCAGGCCGGTGAAAGCTACCCCAAGGACCAACTGGGAACGGTCACCGTCGACAAGGACGCCCCGCTGGGTTTCCGCTATTACCAGGCGTGGAATTCCGAGGGCATCGCTGCCGGTAGACGGTTCGTGATCGGGCACCTGCCGGAGATCGTTGAACAGGAGATCGACGGACGTCCGATCCCCACCTCGGTCAAGCTGCCGGTCACGATCAACGGGCGAATTTTTCCTCGCGAAGACGTCGACATCTGGACATTCACCGGAAAGAAAGGGAGCAGTTACGTCTGCGAGGTCAACGCCGCAAGGATCGGCTCCCCGCTCGATTCTCGGCTCGAGATCATCGGCCCCGACGGTGGACGGGTGGCCGAAAACACCGACCACTTCGGGAACGACTCGTACCTGAAATTCACGGCCCCGGCCGACGGCACGTACCGGGTCCGCATCCACGATCTCAAGTTCCTGGGACTGCAGCCCTACGTCTACCGGCTGACGATCACCGACGGGCCGTGGGTCGAACAGACCTATCCGCTGGGGGTCCAGCGGGGAACGAAAACGGCCCTGCAACTGCTTGGGCAGCGATTGCCCGCCAAGCCGGTCACCGTCAACGTGGCGGCCGACGCGAACAAGACGATCGGCCGCACGCTGAAGTTCGACACTGGTGAAACCAATGTTTTCTCATTGGCTGTCAGCGACCACCCAAACGTGCTCGAGACCGACAAGAACGACACTCCCCAGACGGCCCAGTCGGTCACGCTGCCGGCGGTCCTCAACGGGCGGATCGAGTCGGTAGGCGACACCGATCACTGGGTGTTCCAGGCCAAGAAGGGTCAGTCACTGGTAATGGACCTGCAGGCCGCCCGGCTCGGATCGTCGCTGGACGCCCAGGTCTCCGTCCTGGACGCCACCGGCAAGCGGATCACCGGAGGCGAAGACGGCAAGGGCACATCCGATCCAACCATCACCTTCAAGGCACCCGCCGACGGCCAGTTCACCGTGGTGGTCTCGGAGCAGGAAAAGGGCCGAGGCGGACCACGTTTTGCCTATCGCCTGGAGATCGCACCGCCCGTCAAAGCCGAGCCCGGCTTCCGGCTGAAACTGCCCACCGACGCGCTCTCGGTGACACGCAATGCCGAGGCAAAGATCAAGATCAACGTCGATCGCACGGGAGGATTCCAGGAGGAAATCTCCCTGGTGATCGGGAACCTGCCGGCCGGCGTGACCGTCAGCGGAGGCGACAAGATTCCCAAGGGCAAGAACGTCGTCGAGTTGAAGCTGAAAGCGACCAAGGACGCCAAGGTCGCCGTTCGGCCGGTGACGGTGACCGGCAAGGCCAAGGTGGGGGATACCGAGGTCATCTCACGTGGAGTCCTGGCGGCGGGAACGATCCACGACACCGTCCGCGATACGATGATGGTCGCCGTGGCGGTACCGGTGCCGTTCAAGTTCAAAGGAGTCTTCGAGAGCAAGTTTGGAGCCCAGGGATCAACCTTCTACCGCCGGTACACGATCATACGCAACGACTACAAGGGTCCGCTGACCGCGACGATGGCCGACACGCAGGGCCGGCACCTGCAGGGGGTCACCTGCAAGCCGCTGCCGGTCCCGGAGGGCACCGACCAGTTCGACTTCAAGATCCAGTTGCCACCATGGCTGGAAGTTGGACGGACCAGCCGGACACAGATGCTGCTGGTCGGCGTCATCACCGACCCCGACGGGACCCGGCACAAGGTCTCCTTCACGTCCAACCAGCAAAGTGACCAGACGGTCGTGCTGGCGACATCGGGAGTGGTCGGGGTCAACACGCCAACATCGTCTGTCATCGCCCACCCGGGCAGCACAATCGAGCTGCCGTTCACCGTCTCGCGCGGAACCGGTGCCGGTGGAGCCGGGGTCGTCGAACTGGTGCTGCCGGCCCATGTCCGAGGCGTCTCGGCCACCCCGGTCAAACTGACACCGGGCCAGACGAACGGCAAGATCTCGATCCGGTTCGGCAAATCCAGCCTGGGACCTTTCAACCAGCCGTTGAAAGTTCGAGCCAGTATCACCGACGCCCGGGGGGACCAGTTGATCGGTGAAACCGGAATCGAGGTTGTCAGCGAGTGACCGATCACTGTTCATTCCGCGGTCATCCGCTCATGCCCACGTCGCCCCGCATTGCCGTCCTGGTCGCGGCAGTTGTCCTGGCCCTGCTGTCTCCGGCATCGGCGTCGTCGCCGGGTACCAGCTACATTTTCCCCGCCGGGGCCCAGCGTGGCACGACGGTGAAAGTGATCGTCGGGGGTTTCTACCTTTACGAGACCTGTCCCTGGGAGATGTCCGGACCCGGGACTACCGTCTCGAAGAATCTCAAGCTGGCCGAGAGACAGATCTGGTTCGAGGGTCCCCGGATCCCGATGCCTGATTCGCAGCGTTCCGAGAACTACCCCAAGGATCAACTGGGCACCGTCAGCGTCGCCAAGAACGCCAGGCTGGGACACCGCTATTACCAGGCCTGGACCTCGGAAGGCGTTACCGCCGGCAGGCCTTTCGTGATCGGTCACCTGCCCGAGATCGTCGAACAGGAAATCGACGGACGGCCGATTCCCACGCCAGTCACACTCCCTGTCACGATCAACGGACGGATCTTCCCGCGCGAGGACGTCGACATCTGGACCTTCGACGGGAAGAAGGGGCGGAGCTACGTCTGCGAGGTCAACGCCGCACGGATCGGTTCACCGCTCGACTCTCGACTCGAAATCATCGGGCCCGATGGACTTCGAGTCGCCGAGAACACCGATCACTTCGGGAACGACTCGTACCTGAGATTCACGGCTCCGGCCGATGGCATCTACAGTGTTCGAATCCACGACCTCAAGTTCCTTGGACTCCAGTCCTACGTTTACCGGCTGACGATCACCGACGGCCCCTGGGTCGAGCAGGCCTACCCACTGGGAATCCAGCGGGGAATCCGGACGAAGGTGCAGTTGCTCGGACAACGACTGCCCGTCGAGCCGGTCACCGTCAATGTGCCCGCCGACGCGGTCGGAACAATTGGTCATTCGCTGTCGGTCCCCGCGGGCGAAACCAACGTCTTCGCCCTGGCCCTCAGTGATCATCCCAACGTGCTCGAATCCAACAGCAACAACACCCCCTCGACGGCCCAGGCGGTCACGCTCCCGGCGGTGCTCAACGGCCGCATCGAATCCGTGGGCGACACCGACCACTTTGTGTTCCAGGCCAAGAAGGACCAGTCGCTGCTCATGGATCTGCAGGCCGCTCGCCTGGGTTCGTTGCTCGACGCCCGTGTCTCGGTGCTCGATGCCGACGGCAAACGGGTTGGTGGAGGTGATGAGAGCAAGGGATCCTCGGATCCGAAGTTTACCTTCAAGGCTCCCGATGACGGCCAATTCACCGTCGTCGTCTCCGAACAGGAACCCGGCCGGGGAGGCGAGCGATTCGCTTACCGGCTGGAAATCTCACCTTCGGTGACGGCCGGGCCCGGCTTCCAACTGAAGCTGCCCGGTGACGCGATCAGCGTCGCCCGCGACGGCGAAGCAAAATTCAAGATCCACGTCGAACGAACGGGTGGGTTCAACGAGGAGATCGCCCTGGCGGTGGAAAACCTTCCGGCGGGAGTGACCGTCACCGGCGGCGACAAGATCCCCAAGGCGAAAAACGTCGTCGAGATGAAGCTGAAAGCGACCAAGGATGCCGTGGTGACCGTCAAATCCGTCCGGATCACCGGCAAGGCCAAGGCGGGTGATGTCGAGATCACTTCCCAGGCCATCCTGGCGCCCGCAACGGTCCATGACACGGTCCGAAACACGATGAAAGTCGCAGTCGCGGTGCCGGTGCCGTTCAAGTTCACGGGAGTCTTCGAGAGCAAGTTCGGCGCGCAGGGAACAACCTTCTATCGTCGCTACACGATCATCCGCAACGACTACAAGGGCCAGTTGACCGCCACGATCGCCGACATCCAGATCCGGCACCTGCAGGGGATCACCTGCAAGTCCCGGCCGGTTCCCAAAGACTCCGACCAGTTCGACTTCCAGATCCAGTTGCCGCCCTGGCTCGAAGCCGGTCGCACCAGCCGCACGCAGATGCTGCTGGTCGGAGTTGTTACCGATCCCGATGGAACCAGTCACAAGGTCTCCTACACATCCAACAAGGAGAGCGACCAGACGGTTGTCCTGGCCACGTCGGGACTGGTGGGAGTCGACACGTCGAAGACATCCATCATCTCCAGCCCCGGCGATGCCGTGGAGTTGCCGTTCACCGTCTTGCGCGGAACCGGTGCCGGTGGACCCGGTACAGCCGAACTGGTGCTGCCGGCTCACATCCAGGGGGTCTCGGCCGCTCCGGTCAAGCTCGCACCCGGCCAGACCAGCGGCAAGCTGATCATTCGCTTCGCCAAGTCCGGTGCCGGCCCCTTCAATCAGCCGTTGAAGGTCAGGGCCCGCATCACCGACGCCCGGGGGGACCAGTTGATCGGTGAAACCGCCTTCGAGATCGTCACCGAGTGACTGATCGCAGCCGCAGCACCCGGCACCCCCGGAAGACCTAGTGTGTCTTCAACCGTTCGGGCGTGGGCAGATCCTCGATGTCCGGAAGATTGAAGACTTCCAGGAATCGACCCGTCGTGCGGTAGCTGACATCGCGGGGATTCTCGCCACGTTCGATCACGATCAGCTGTCGCCTCAGCAACAGCCTCAACAGACCACTGACGTTCTTGCGGACCAGGGTTTCGATTTGCTGCCGTGAGATCGGCTGTTTGTAGGCCACCAGCGCCAGCACCTCGAGCTGTTCCTGCGAGAGCTTCACCTCCTTGGGCCCAAGGCCAAAGACCCGATTCTTCAGCCGGTCGAGTTCCTCATCCTCGCGCAACTGCAGGCGGTACCCTCCCTCGGCCAACCGGATCTCATACGGCCGACCTTCACTGCTGTAGAGCCGGTTGAGACCCTCGATCTCTTCCTCGATCGAAGAACTCTCGGTATCGGGGCCAACCAGCGAAGCCAGCTTCTTGGCCGTCAACGCTCTGCCGCCGACAAACAATGCCGCCTCGACCAACTGGCAGGCTGTCACCCGGGGCGGCGCGGATTCCTCTGGCAACTCCGGTTCGAACTCCGATTCGAAACCGTCGTCTGTCGTGTCGGTCTCCGACCAGTCGGTGAGATCGATTCCCGGCCCGATGTCCTCCTCGACCGCCTCATTCTTCTCCAGGGCCTGCCGGTAGGCCAACTCGAGATCCTCGTCCAGGCACGCCGGTTCCGACGACACGTGATCTCCGGCCGGGGAATCGTGATCCGGGCCAGGATGGGCCGGATCGATTCGGTAGCCCCGATCGTGATCGAAGTTGTCCGGCATGGCCGTTCCGCAAGCGAAAAAGGGGTGTGGTCGGTGCGGGAGTATAAGAGCGGTTTTGGCCACGGGGCAAGATGAGAGATACGGCCGGGATGGGGAACTCGCATCGATCCGAGGGCATATGATACGATCGTCGAAGCGACTCGAGCTTTCGGACTCCTTCTCCAACTCGTTACGAGATCACCATGAAACGGACAACTCTCAGCCTGCTTCTGCTGGCAGCCAGCATGTGGACAGCCCAGACGGTTCAAGCCGAGAACTGGCCCGGATGGCGTGGGCCGCGTGGCGATGGCACCAGCACCAGCCAGGTGGTCCCGATCTCCTGGGACGCCACGACGGGCAAGAACCTGTTGTGGAAGACGCCCCTGTCCACCGAGGGACATTCCTCGCCGATCATTCACGGTAATCGCGCCTACGTCGTCGGTTGCGTCAAGTCCAAGCAGCAGCGGACGCTCGTCTCGCTCGACGCGCACACCGGGAAGGTGGCCTGGGAGCGAGTCGTGTTCGCGGCGCCGCTGGAATCCAAGCACAAGCTCAACAGCTACGCCTCCGGCACACCGGTCACCGACGGCAAGACGATCTACGTCTCGTTCCTGGAGACCGGAAAGCGGAAGATCCCCGCGCCCAACGTCGGCAACAAGCGGCTGATCACTCCCGGACGCATGGTCGTGGCCGCCTACTCCTCCGCGGGCAAGAAGCTCTGGATGGTCCGGCCCGGCGACTTCATCAGTGCCCACGGTTTCTGCAGCAGCCCGGTGATCTACGAGGACCTGTTGATCGTCAACGGGGACCACGACGGCAAGAGTTACATGCTGGCGCTGGACCGAAAGACGGGGAAAACCGTCTGGAAAACCGATCGCAAGTACGGCATCCGCAGCTACGTCACGCCGCTGATCCGCAAGATCGACGGGCGGACCCAGATGGTCGTCTCGGGCAGCCAGCACATCACCAGCCTGGACCCGCGAACCGGCAAACGGCACTGGATCATCGAAGGCCCAACCGAGCAGTTCGTGGCGTCGATGGTCTATGACGGCAACCTGTTCTTCATGGCCTGTGGCTACCCGACCTACCACGTGATGGGAATCAACCCGCGCGGCAACGGCGACGTCACGAAGTCGCACATCACCTGGCACTCGCGTGGAGCCAAGTGTTACGTGCCCAGCCCGGTCGTGATCGACAAGTACCTCCTGGTCGCCGACGACCGGGGAACGGGCAACTGCTTCAATGCCAAGACGGGCGATCGGCTCTGGCAGGGCCGGCTGGGACGCCACTTCAGCGGCTCGCTGGTCACCGCCCGCGGCCTGGCCTTCTTCATCGCCGATGACGGAATCACCAAGGCCGTCAAACCGGGTCCGAAACTCCAGGTGGTTGCCGAGAACAAGCTGGGCGAATTCACCTACGCCTCCCCGGCAATCGCCCACGACCGCTTCTACATCCGTGGCGAGAAACACCTGTTCTGCTTCGGGACCGAGACGGCGGCCGGAAAGTGACACCACGACTGCTGATCGCACTGCTGCTGCTGCTGCCGGCTGACGGGCGGGCGGCCGACGATCGGGCCACGACCCCGGGACAGATCCCGGCCAAGCAGGCCGAGTTCTTCGAGCGGGAGGTGCGGCCGCTGTTTGTCAAGCACTGCTTCGAGTGCCACTCGGCCAAGTCCAAACCGCTGCAGGGCGGCCTGAGGCTGGACACTCGCGATGACACTCGCAAGGGGGGCGAGTCGGGTCCGGTGATCGTTCCCGGGAAGCCGGGCGAAAGCCTGTTGATCGATGCGGTGCGTCACGACGGCATCAAGATGCCGCCCAACAGAAAGCTGACACCACGAGAAATTCTCATCCTCGAGCGATGGGTGTCCCTGGGTGCTCCCGATCCGCGAACCGGCGGACCGTCGCTGTCAGCGGTCGCTCCAGACAGTCCCCAGGCACGGGCCTGGTGGGCATTTCGTCCCTTCCAGGCCAGCGTCCCCCGGCCCACCGACGACACGTGGTCCCGCAATCGCATCGACCGCTTCGTGCTCAACCTGCTCCGCAAAAAACGGCTGGCTCCATCGCCGGTGGCCGATCGCCGCACGCTGATACGCCGGCTCAGCTTTGACCTCGTCGGCCTGGGACCGACACCCGAGGAGGTCGATGCCTTCGTCGCCGACACGGCTCCAGGAGCCTACGGCCGCCTGGTCGAACAACTGCTGGCCTCACCGGCCTACGGAGAACACTGGGGTCGCTTCTGGCTCGACAAGGCCCGTTACGCCGACGCGCTGCCGGGATTCGAGGGCAGCACGGCCAACCCCTGGCGGTACCGCGACTGGGTCATACGCACCCTCAACGAGGACGCCGGTTACGACGACTTCGTCTCACGCCAGCTGGCAACCGACCTGATCAAGGACACCGGCCCCGACGACCTGGCCGCACTGGGCTTCTTCGGTCTCAGCCCGTCGTACTGGAAGGAACTCAAGCTTGATATCAGCCTGGTCCGCGAGACCGTGGCCAAGGAGCTCGAGGAGCGGGTCGATGTCTTCGGCCGGACCTTCCTGGGTCTGACGCTGTCGTGCTCGAGGTGTCACGACCACAAGTTCGACCCGATCTCCAACCGCGATTACTACGCCATCGGCGGGGTGTTGATGAGCAGCCGGCCGGTTGACCGGCCCCTGGCCGGGGACGACGTCTGGTTGCCGATCCGCGAGGCTCGCGAACAGGTCCGCAACCTCACCGTCAGCCTGGCCAAGATGAAGGAACAGCTGCCCAAAACGCCGGCGAACAAGAAGAGGTTCAAGCAGATCGAGGCAAAGATCGCCGCGATCCGGAAATCGACGGAGTTCGCCTCCAACACCGTGATGGTACGTGCGGTCGAGGAAGCCAGCATCCACGTGGTTCCTGACGGACCGGCACGGAACCGGATCGAGTTTCGCCACGGGAAACCGCGTGACCTGCACATCCACATCCGCGGCAACCCGATGAGAAAAGGGCCCCTGGTTCCCCGGCGTTTCCTGGAGGTCCTGACGGCCGGCAAACTCAAGCCGTTCCAGCAGGGCAGCGGACGACTGGAACTGGCCCGGGCCATGTTCACCGACGGCCATCCGTTGGTCGCCCGGGTGATCGTCAACCGCATCTGGGAACAGCACTTCGGACAGGGCCTGGTCCGCACGCCAAGCAACTTCGGCACCCAGGGGCAAAAGCCCTCACACCCCGGCCTGCTGGATGATCTCGCCGCCCGGTTCGTCACTCACCACTGGTCGCTGAAATGGTTGCACCGCGAGATCACCGCGTCGGCCACCTACCGCCAGTCGAGTCGCAACCGGCCCGACGGGCAGGCCAGCGATCCCGACAACCGCCTGCTGTGGCGGTTCACTCCCCGACGACTGGCTATCGAGCCATGGCGGGACGCGATGCTGCAGGTCACCGGTTCGCTGGATCAGCGGATCGGCGGTGCCGCAGGCAACCTCGGCGACGACAACTATTCACGGCGGACCCTCTACGGGAAAATCGACCGCAAGACGCTCAGCGTCATCCTCAAGATGCACGATTTCCCCGATCCCGGCGCGCACAGCGCACGTCGGAAACCGACCACCACGCCGGTACAGCAGTTGTTCGCCATGAACAGCCCCTTCCTGTTCAAGCAGGCCGATCGCCTGGCCACGGTGATCGGGATCGGCAACGGGAAACCCTTGCCGTCTCACATCCACGACGCCTACCGGATCCTGTTCCAGCGACAGCCGACCGACGACGAGCTGGCCCTCGGTGAACGGTTCCTTTCCGGAACTCCAGCCGCCGACAAGACACAACGGGCCGCCCGCTGGTCCCAGTACCTCCACGCGTTGCTGGCCAGCAACGAATTTCTCTTTGTCGACTGACCGACACCACAGGCGACCAACCGATGATCCTCGACGCTCCCCAGGCAACAACCCACAGGCTCGATCCTCTCTCGCGACGGGCCATGATCGGACGGCTCGGGGGAGGCCTCGGTGCCACCGGAGTCGCCTCGGCTCTTTCCGCCGACCAGTCCCTGTCCCATTACGGCGGCAAGGCTCGCCGCGTGATCCAGTTGTTCATGAACGGCGGCCCTTACCAGGGTGACCTGTTCGACCCCAAGCCGGCATTGAAGAAGTTCGAGGGACAACGGCCGCCGGGTGCCACGCTGAGGACCGAGCGAATCACCGCCGGGCTGCTGCCGTCGATCCGCAAGTTCGCCCCCCGCGGCAACAGCGGAGTGGTCGTCAGTGATCTGCTGCCGGAAATCTCCAGGGTCATCGACGACATCTGCGTGCTCAAGGGCTGCCACTCGGACAACCCCAATCACAACCCCGCCATGTTCCTGATGAACTGCGGTGCGCTGACCTCGGCGGTTCCCAGCGTCGGCAGCTGGGTCAGCTACGGGCTGGGATCCGAGAACCGCAACCTGCCGTCCTACGTGGTACTGGCCACCGGCTATCCGGTCGAAGCCCCGTTGACCTGGACCAGCGCGTTTCTGCCCAACCACCACCAGGGCACCCACATCAACCATTCGAATCTCGCCCCCGAAAAGATCATCCCGTTTCTGCGAAATGCCCGGTACGACCGCAACGTGCAGCGACGCCAGCTGGACCTCCTGGGCCAGCTCAACCGGAAACACCTCGAGAACCGGGGCGGTGGCGACCGCCTGGCGTCCCGGATCCAGTCCATGGAGACCGCGTTTCGGATGCAGTTCGAGGCGACCGACGCCTTCAACCTCGAACAAGAGTCCAAGCAAACCCGCGACGCCTACGGCACCGGCAAGTTTGCCAACGGCTGCCTGCTGGCCCGCCGGTTGTGTGAGCGGGGCGTCCGCTATGTCCAGCTGTACTACGACGGCGGCCAGCCCTGGGATACCCACAACAACCACAACCAACGAATGGTCACCCTGACCCGCAACGTCGACCGTCCGATCGCCTCGCTGATCGCTGACCTGAAGCAGCGGGGCCTGCTCGAGGATACGCTGGTGGTCTGGGGCGGCGAATTTGGCCGGACTCCGGTTTCGGAGAACGGCAATGGCCGAGATCACAACCATCACGGCTTCTCGATGTGGATGGCCGGCGGCGGTGTCCGGGGCGGGATGACCTATGGCGAAACCGACGATTTCGGATTCAAGGCCGTCACCGACAAAGTGCACGTTCACGACGTCCACGCCACGATGCTGCACCTGCTGGGCATCGATCACACTCAACTGACCTACCGCTACGCGGGCCGTGATTTCCGGCTGACCGACGTTTACGGACGGGTCGTCAGCGAGATCCTGGTCTAGGTCTTCGGCGGTGGTAGCCGGGTCGATCTTCGGTCGTACCGGCCGTTAGAATCGACCCCTATGAAGGTCCTGCTGCCATTCCTGTGCGTCCTGGTCGCGGCGGTTCCTCTTCGCGGCGCCGCCCCGGACTTCAACAGGGACATCCGTCCGATACTTGCCAGGCACTGCCTGGGCTGCCACGGGCCCGAGAAACAGGAAAGCGGCCTGCGAGTTGACCGGCGGCAGTCACTGCTGGTCGGAGGCGATTCGGGGGACCCGGCGGTCCGGCCGGGGAAACCGGCATCCGGAGAACTGGTCCGGAGAATCACCAGTCGCGACCCCGAGATGATGATGCCCCCCAAGGGAGCTCGACTGGATGCCGCTGCGGTCCGCACGATCTCCGAGTGGATCCAGCGGGGTGCGGTGATGCCCGATGACGCGGATCCGCGGGAAACCCACTGGTCATTCCGGCCATTGAAACCGGTCCCGCTGCCGACGGTCCCCGCATCGGCATCCAACCGGATCCGCTCGCCGATCGACACCTTCGTCATTGCCCGTCTCCACGCCAATCGCCTGCAACTCTCAGGGCCTGCCACCCGGCGGCGGCTCTTGAGACGCGCGTCGCTGGTGATCACCGGTCTGCCACCCACGCCCACGGAGACCAACCGCTTTCTGACGGACTTGCGACCCGCCGCCTGGGAACGGGCCGTCGACCGACTGCTGGCCAGTCCCCGTTACGGAGAACGCTGGGCCGGACACTGGCTGGACGTGGTGCGATTCGCAGAAACCACCGGGTACGAGACGAACTCGCGAATCGCCAACGCGTGGCCCTACCGCGACTACGTGATCCGAGCCCTCAACGAGGACCGACCGTACAACCGTTTCGTGTTCGACCAATTGGCCGGGGATACAATCGGAGAAGATACCGCCACGGGATTCCTGGTCTCCGGACCCCGTGACACCGTCAAGAGTCCCGACGAACGACTCACCCGCCAACAGCGACAGAACGAACTGGACGAGGTGATATCGGCTACCGGATCGGTGTTCCTGGGGCTCACGATCGGTTGCGCAAGATGTCACAGCCACAAGTTCGACCCGATCCCTCAGAAGGACTATTACGCCGTACAGGCTGTCTTTTCGGGGCTGCGTTACGGCAATCGTCGCATTCGTGGCGAGGAGAATGACCGATGGCAGTCCCAGCTGCCGGAACTCCGAAAACAGCTCAGCACGATCGCCTCCCGGCTCAAAGCGCGGAAAGCGGGCCACCACTTGCGCGAACCGATCGACCTCCGCGAAACCACCGAGACCTTCGCCGTGGTCACCACCCGCATGCTGCGGTTGGAGATCCATGCCACCAATGACGGCGGAGCACCGAAGCTGGACGACCTGGAAGCCTGGACTCCGGCCGGAGACCCAAAGCAGCCGTCCCGAAACGTGGCGTTGGCCCAACTGGGTGCCGTGGCGTCATCATCGAGCTTTGCCATGGCCAACCAGTCCCGACTGGCCGAGAACCTGATCGACGGGGCTCGCAAGCTGAACTTCTTCTGGCAAGCCGCCGGGGCGGGGCGAGCCTGGATCACCATCACCTTCGACAAACCCCGGGCCATCAATCGGGTCGTCCTCAAGTCGATGGGCGGGTCGGTGCCGGTCGACTACGAACTCCAGGTTCCCGACGGCCCGAACCGATGGCGGCCGGTCGTCGATTCGCGGGACCGAATGCTTCACCCCAGCGACCGTCGTTCGGCCGAGAAGATCCGTCTGCGCGATGTGCCAGCGGCCGAAATCGCTCGAATCCACGAACTCACCGGCCGCTTTGCCTCGATCCAGGGGGAGCTCAATCGATTGGCCGCTGGACCCCAGGGGTTCCTGGGATCGTTCCAGCCCCCCGAGACCACGTATCGCCTGAAACGCGGCGATCCGATGCAACGGCTCGAACAGGTTGCTCCCGATTCGCCGCAACTGATCGGATCACTCAACCTCGATGCCAAGGCGTCAGACAGCATTAGACGCGCTGCCCTGGCGACCGCAATCACCAGCGCCCGCAACCCGCTGGCAGCCCGGGTGATCGTCAACCGGACCTGGCAGCATCACT
>MDTE01087614.1_pt1 | contig 55605 bp, 42 predicted proteins | sample 811231 | NCBI WGS metagenome assembly MDTE01 (sample SAMN05326651, study PRJNA326480) | marine metagenome | isolation source: seawater | place: Indian Ocean: Red Sea | collected 2010 | reverse complement strand
GATATTCCGTAAATGAGTGAGAGTGTCGACCCCCAAGAACCTCCAAAGACGTGCCAAGTTTCGATGCCAAAGTGCTCTCGTAATGCCTCAATATCGGAAACCAAATGCATGGTTGTATTCTCCTCAAGATCAGCATATGGCGTTGATTTTCCACAACCTCGCTGATCGAACTGGATAATGTTCCACTTTTGTGGATCAAAATACTGTCGATACGATGGTTGGCTTCCTCCACCTGGGCCACCGTGAATAACAATGACTGGGGTGCCGTCAGGATTGCCTGCACATTCCCAAGCGATTGTATGACGCTCTGATACTGCAAGCATGCCTGTTGAGTATGGTTCAATTTTCGGATAGAGAACATCGTCAATCGATTGAGAAGTTAGGCTCATACAACAACCGATACGAATGAGGATGATGTTGCTTTCGATGCCTTTTTTCGACGAATGCCTTCGTCGAGTCATGAAGCAGGCAACAGATGTCTTCAACGATTGGGCACACAGAGGCAAAGACGAGGGTATGGAACGTGGACATAGTCCTGCTGTCAAAGAAATGTTGGAGGTCGCTTTCCAACGAATCAATCAACCCTTTTCATTCGCAGACTTAGGATGTGGAAATGGTTGGGTTGTTCGAATGGTTGGTGAACTTGAAAATTGCACCCAAGCCGATGGTTTTGATGGTGCTCCGCACATGATTGAGAAGGCAAAAAATATTGATTCTAAGCATGGTTATCATCTTGCTGTATTTCCTGATACACCACCGCCTCAACAATACAATCTCATTCATTCAATGGAATTTATCTATTATCTCCATGATCCTCAACAGATGTTGCAATCAATTCACGACGATTGGTTGGCTGAAGGTGGTTGGGCAGTGATTGGAATTGATCATTATTCAGAAAATGAAGAAAGTCTGGGCTGGCCTGAAGCACTCGATGTCCATATGTCCACATTCTCAGAAAAGGAATGGATAGAAATGTGGAATCATGTAGGTTTTTGTGAAGTGCGGGCATGGCGAGCCAATCAATCATCAGGCAAGCCAGGTACTTTGGCCATCATTGGAAAGAAAGGTCACCGTTGATGCCTAATTCCATTCCTTGTGGACCACACATTCGAACATCGCCCTTGAAGAATGGACATTTCTTGCAGGTATCAATGAATTCCATCGGAAGGCGTTTTGGCTCGGTGGTGCCATTCGGATTCGCGGTCAAATTCGCCACCCATTGAAGCAGGTCAAGCAATTCATTCTCAGCTTCCTCGTACATATTCTCAGGCATTTGAACAAAACGACCAGTGCTTGCGATTAGCAAAGCCGGTGGACGTACTTCTCTTCGCTTATCAGTTGGTTTTCGATCTTCTTGGCGTCGAAAAACAAGAGAATACAGAGTCAGTTGAAGTCGATGATTACGTAACATCTCATACTCAGCATCGTTTTGAGGTTCAAAAGAATACGGTTCATTCAATGACTCATACAATGCATGTTCTTCGAGACGTTCCGTGCGTGCACCGGAAGTTTTCAAATCGACAACCTGCAACCATGGTTGATCTCCTTGAACACCTGCCAATGCGAGATCTGCTTGGCCCTCGAAGAGTATTTTGACGGTATCAATTAGTGTTACATACGGTTCATTCAGTTGGGTAAGTGGCAACCGAGCAAGGCCCTCGAAGTCGACTTCATAATCAAAATAGAAGGATGCTTCAGTGCGTAACCCTTCAATGTTGCAATCATTGATTTCTTCGCCATCAACCATCCTTCCTAAGGAGCCATTTGTAAGCAATGTTGCAAGTTGAACGATTCTTGATCGGGTTTTCTGTTGCTCCTCTTTTGACAGTCGATGCCATTCCGGCTGTGACTGTGTTGCATCATCGATTTCTTTGTTTGAAAGCAGTTGATTTTTCTGAGCATTGAGCCAAACTGGACCAAGTTCACTGTTCTTCGATTTTATTCTTGCTGGATTAGCTAAACCAATCTCAACAAGTCTGTGAAACATCGAACCAAATGATGTTGCTGAAGGCCAACCAATTACCATATTTTCCAAATCCTCTCCATTTGAACGGTCCTTTTGCTTCTCTTCATCAATGGCTGAACTCGAATTTTTTCCGATATTGAACGGTTCACTTTGCCAACCCTTCACATGCGATAACCAATATCTGCGACGGCATGAATTTGCAGTATCCAATCCATGTGCTGTCATTCTGAGAGTTGGTGATTGATGTACGATGTATTGGTCCGATTGGACCGCGTCAACAGGCTCGGAAAGTTGTTCTTCAATAGCCAACCAATTCGATAAGGCTGAAGTTGGCGTTTGGATTGAAAAACAGTCAGGATGATGATACATTCGAAGTCGTTGAAGGGAACCTGACATGAAGCCGCTAGCATGGAAAATACTGATGGGGTTGAATTCCAACACTTGTTCTCCGTATTCTTCCAAGTGTTCACCTTGCACATCCCCTTCAAGACTCCATACTTGCTGATTCCCAGAGCAGTGCCCCATATATCGGAATCCATCCAACATCAAATCACCCATATTGTTTCCTTTCGAATTGATTTTCATGGTCACCATCGAATTCTCACCAATTGTACAGGGAGTGTTCGGGGATCCAACAAAAATGAGACGATCTTTGACGCGAGTTAACGCTACGTAGAACTGACGTCGTAACTCGGCTTGATTCTGGGCCTTGTTCATTTGTTCTGCTAGCATCCAGAGAGCATCCGCTGGTTTATCTTTTGACTTCCATGGCTGGATTCTTCCAGCAATAACATCGGGTGTGATCAAAATATTGTTCTGTGCTTCTATGCTTGAACTTCTCCGCCCTGCTTCGAACAATCCTGTTACAATAACAACAGGTGCTTGGAGTCCCTTCGCACCGTGAATTGTCATTATTTGAATTGCGCCACTGGTTGGTAATGAACTGGCTTGTGGCCCCTTATTTCCAAGTGTTGCATATGCCTTCATCTGTTCAAGTATTGCCGCGGGTTCATGGCCGGTTTCAGACCCAATCTTATGAACCAATGCGCACCACATCTCAGCCACTTGACGCTCAGCTTCGTCGGGGAACGCAATAAGCAAATCGCTGTAATCCAATACTGCATCGAATAAGTCGTAAACTGCACCATTTTGAGCCAATTGAGCAAACGCAAGAAGAAGGGGTCCTTGCGCTGCTGATGCAAAATATTCTGCCAGATGAACCCAATAGTCTTCCACATCGGTCAATTGGAATATTTCTTCAATTTGAATGGATGAAGCACCAACAATCGAGGAACGTAGTAAGGAATGTGCAGCATGCCTTGAATTTGGCTTGGCAAGTAGTTCCAGAACAGCCATCAATGGTTGAACGACGGGTTGTTTAAGCAATTCGCCTTGCTTATCGGCCATAACCGGTAGTCCTCGCGATTGAAGACGCGCAACAAGATCTGGGATGTGCTTCCGTGAATGGACAAGAATCATCACGTCTTCAGGAGAAATCTTCTCTTCAGCTTCTATCTCGATGTACTCTGCATTTTCTGCAGACCAAATTCGCGTCGGTAATCCTCGAACTAATGTATCCAACCTCGAAGCAATCAGTTCATGTTCAAGGTGGCGAAGGTTCGCATTTCTCGCATCGTAGAGGTTGTATCCTTCCATCAGATCCAATGGCAACTCTCCAGTATTATTTTGTGTGGGCAAGAGCCATTCAATCGCCCCTTCAATAGAGGTTTCTCGGCCGGCGTCAAGTGGTTGCGCAGTCGCATGGAAATCTCCAGGGAATTGATGATGTCTTGAGTCAAAAGTGTCTTCAAACATGTTGTTGAGAGTTTGGAGCAAAGCAGGAGCAGTACGGTAATTTGTTCGAAGTTGAATATGACCCTCTGCTCGTTCTTGTCTGGTTGAGTCTTCGAGTGCCATCCCAGCATCATCTCTCCCGAAAGAAACGTAGTCCCATGACGATGATTGTTCCTCACGGGAATAATCTGATGCCCGAATGAAAGAGCCCAATTCTCCCCCTGCGCCGATTGGTCGGGGATCTCTACCAAATCCTTGTTGAGTGAAGGCCTCCAGTCTTGACTCATTATTTTCGAGACTATTCGCAACACGGATGGCTGCGACCATTCGACGCATAACCGTGACCTCTGCCTGTCTGAAACGATAGATGCTCTGCTTCATATCCCCGACGATGCAAATGGTTGGGTCCCACGGTCCAGATGGCGCTGGATGTTCATCGGATATACCTTCGCGACGGCCCCATAGACGAGAAAGGAGACGTGCATGTTCAGGGTTTGTATCTTGATATTCGTCGATAATGAATGCTCGATACCGAGCGCGAATCTGCTTCAGAAGTGCATACCTTCGTTGCAAATCTAGATATTTTGCCTCATCACTTTGCATAATTGTGAGAGCCTTTCGAATGTGTTCATCGGACCAGGGTTCTTCTCCAAGGTCATCTAAGGCTTGGACAGCCTCAGGAGGATACCAATGACGAACGATTGCTGGGCAGCGAGCAAGAAGTAAATCTCCTACCATAACTTGCACATCATCAAAATCATGGGCCTCTTCCTGAGACTTCAGGTGACGAAGCAAATCTTGGCAACCCGAATGTACGATGTAAAGATCATTCAAAACCTCTACTTGGAGTTCTTTCGAAACTCTCATGCCCGCCAGGGGGGCTTCTTGACTTAATTTGAGACCAAGTTGTTGACGATCATAGCGTTCGTTGGCATCTCTATGCGCGAACGGACGAGACGGATTGAGGCAATAGGCCACCTTCGAGAGCATGAAAACCAACCGACCATCTGAAGGGTCATGAATGCGGTCTTGCAGCCGTTGTGCGGCGTCGGAAGCAGCCCTTGAAATCTGGCTTTTCAGAGATTTCTCATCCTTTCTTTTTAGAACTGAAGACCAAGTCATCAACCCCGCTGGCCAGCCGGAAAGTGAATTACTGCGCGGAAAGTTTCCTCCTTTCAAAACAGTAGGTTTGGCCTCGTTCAACTGAGTAATCGATGTGGCTGAGGATACGACTTGGTACAACCATTGGAGCCGTTCAATCGGAGCACCTGGTAATGCTTCTCTTGCTAAATCTACGAGTTGATTGAAACGAGTACTGGTTGTTTCAATTTGTGCCGGTGCAACAAATATAGAATGGTACTGAAGGAAGACATCAACCCATTCATTGAGAATGGCATAAACATCCTCAACCACTGGATCGACCAAGTGTTGGCATTCCTGCAAAATCATATCTTCAATCAAACGGTAATCTGGAGGAGAATGACCATCCCAAGGTTGATTCGCACTGATAGAACGTGAACGAAGACGTCGCCTTGATTCCTCAACAAAAAGGGACGACTCAAGAAGGCCTGCTAAAACTGTTTGAGCACTCTGTTGTCCTCCAAGCCGGATTGCCAACCTGTTTCGAGCAGAAATAAACTCATCCGCAGATTGAAACATGCCTGCCTCGATAGCGTCTTGAGAATTCCGAATTCTCCATGCAGAATTCAGGGCTTGGTTACGTAGAAGAGGGGCTTTTTCTTCAGGTAATTGTTCTCTACTCAAATGTATGGCAACTAAATCAATATGCGGCGCCAAAATTTCTGAAAGAAATGCATCAATTGTTGAAATTGGTGCAGCCTCAAGCAATGACATCAGCATCGAAACATCGCCCTGATGGCGGAGTCGAGGGTCATGAACGCCCATTCGGTCGTCATCATTGACAGGGTTGGCACGCAGAGATTGAATCCGTTTGCGTATGCGCGAACGTAGTTCCGAAGCGGCTTTTCGAGTGAATGTAATCGCGACAATCTCTTGTGGCAAGAGACCTTTCCAATCTTTCACGGAAGTTCGATCACGCTTTGCTGCCAAGACCTTTCCTGACCCAAATTGTTCTTGTCGAATCGGAGGCGGAAGTACATACGTGGCACGTTGCTCAGCAGACAGGAGATGCTGAACATACCGTTCTGCCATAACGGTTGTTTTTCCCGTACCTGCACCTGCATCCAAAGCAATATGTTGATCCAAATTCAGGCCCAATCGCTGGCTTCGATTGAAGGAGATCACTTCAATTCACCCCCTATTGATGCTGAAGGACATGCACTCGAAAGAGAGCAATAGGAGCAATGTGGCCCTGGCGTCGGATGATTCCAACCCAATTCACTTGCTTCAGCCGCTCTCAATGCAGCTGTGATTCGGGAATTCATCCATGCACGAAAACTATTCGTTTGCGGATTTGCATCCTCATTTGGAAGACGAAAATGGTTGATTGAATATGAAGTCGGCGTCCCAAGATTGAGAACTGAGGTAAATGGTTCAAAACTTGGGTCCAACTCAACAAAATGCTCGGTATCGTCGCCAACCTCTGAAATTCCAACCCCAACGACGCGATCACCTGGATGGGCAATTTCCCAAGCACGTGCATACATGGCAAGTTGAATTTCGTTGAACAGTCCAGAGGTATGCCGTGCTCCCGCTCGTCCGGGTTTTGGCCCTTCAATCGTTTTGATATCCCGGATGATGATGAAACGTTTTGCAGGCGGCCCCGTACCATCAAAGAAGAGTGGAATCTCTTTAGCATCCTCTGCATAGAGTCCATTTTCACGTAATTGTGCAATATCCTCTGTTGGGAAAACGATTTCATCGACTCTGTCAATTCTGCCACGTAATTTGATTGAAGCCGTTTCCATCAAATCGTTGTATCCTTGAATTTCAACATGGTGTTCATCCTGATGCTGAAGCGCCCACTCGCTTGCAATCGGAGCGGCAGATGTAAGACTCAAGTCTGCAGAAAGAAGGCGTCCTAATCGTCCACCGATTGGTAATTTTTGACTCCCATCAATCCAAGCATTCCAATTATCTGGAGTGCATCCAATTAGATCGTTACAACGATGTACAGAAACAGCATTGGTCCTTGAAAGCCACGGAGCAAGTTCAGATAGTCGGCCAAGTACACTTTCCCATATTTCTTGTTCAGAAAGCGGAACGCCAAGGTGCAATGGCACGCCTGCTGAAAGCGGTAGACCGCCAACCTCAATTCCAAGCATCGTCATTAGATGTTCCTCAATGGAATGAACCAACGTTCCTTTCGTCAAAGGCGCAATATCTTCAGAAAGTTCTGGAGAAGATTCGGTAACTTGCAACGTTTGCTCAGCCCATGCTTGGCGAGGACAAATAAACCAAGGATTCAATCGACTCGTTGACCAAATTCTCAATTTGTTTTCTCTAGTCTGAGTTGTAAGGATTGCATTCAAACTCACAGAATCGAATTGTGGAGGTGGAAGGGGCCGTGGATCGATAGAAGGGCCACTTGAAATTCTATTCCTTTTGTAACCAAGGTGTGGGTAGAGATGAGTTGTCCTGCCCCCGGCAATTTTTGCTTGAGAAACGGTAGGCTGAATGATGATATTCGTCGTCGTCAGCAGGTTGTTTCTTATCGACCAATTCATGATACTTCCATTCTCTATGGATTCGAATTTTGGTTGGCGGCGAAATCGATCAAGATGAATTTCGCGCTCATAGCGTGCAGCAATTGAATTCGGCGATTGGACATCAGAATTTGGTTGGCGGTGTGCTTTGAGTTCAAGGCCTGCCTTTTGCTTGTTATTTCGAAGAGTATTTTCCGCGTAATCGAGGGATACCTCTCTTCCGTTGATGGATAATGCTGACCTTCGATAAGTAACGACATTTCCGTCATCTCTTGTTATCGTTGTCCATCCTGCACCATCAGATATTGATGGCTCAATAAAGGCAGGAGGTTGTCTCAATGCTGTCAATTTACCATCCAATTCTATTTTTGAAAGATACTCAGCAATTGGTGTCGAATTTCCTGTTGATTCATCATGTTCCGTTTCAAAGAGTATCGCCTGTTGACTGGAATTAAGTAATGATTTGAACACATGGCGGGCACGGCGGATGGGGAGATCACCATCAGTCAAGCCTAGCTGAATTCGAACTGAATCATCAATCCAAGGAATTCGCTCTGCCTTCATCGACCACGATTCGGCATCAAGACCGACGAACATTGTGATATCTGCTTCGACTCCGTATGCCTGAAGAGGAGTGCGAACGAGTACGTCGGGGTGTTCAATCCGATGAGCAGGCATTTCGGTTTCTTCAGAGGCAAGGCGGCAAAGGTCAACAAAATCGATGCTCGTTTCATACTGGAGCATTGCATCGATGGTTCGGACCCAAGCTTGGATTGCGCCTACTGAGGCATCATACTTTTGAGTCCGCCTAAACAAGCGCTCCCACTCGCAAGATGACAGCATCAATGTAAGAATATCTCTAGGTGTCTTACTCGGTTGCGGCAAAGGAAGTGATGTTTTTGTTGATGTTCCAATCACTTCAGTTGTGAGGGTCTTTCGTTCTTGTTCGCTCAGGAGTGCTGACCAAGAAACTGCAAGACATTGGAACCACCATTGTGTCTCCTCAAGTTTCCGCAACTCTTGTTCTTGGCGAAAGGCTTCCGTTGAATAGGGTTTTGCGGCAGATAGTGAACCTAGCCAACGTTGAAGGGCTCCTTTTCCACCAAGAACATGAAAACTTCGTCCAAGATTTTCAATTACATCCAAATGAGGTCTAGCGCGCCAATCTTTGTTTATTGGGTGTTCAAGTTCTGAAAAAAGGTTCTCCAGCATCGGGAATGCCTGTGATTGAATGATGTCGAACAACTTCGTTGCAGACCAAGCATCTTGGCCATTCGAAATCGACAGGAATCGAAGAATCGCTTGAACAGCCGATGTGCTCCCTACTACATCGCGATGAATATTACATGTTATTCCGATTCGATTCAATCGACGAACCCATTCAATATGCCTATGTCTATTTGCGTCCACGAGTAAAACGCGCCCTCCTGTGTGACTCTTGTATAGTTGTAGAGCTGAAATCGCTGCATCCATCACCAATGTGGCTTGATCAAAGCTGAGTACATGAACGCCATTTGTCGCGTAATCATTTTGTTTTGAAGTGTAAATCTGATGTTGTGGCACCCACGAAGGCAAGTCTGCTATATCCTCAATGGCCTTGATTTCATCATCAATGTAAGCCCCATGGTATCCAAGACGGAAGGAACCTGTAACGCATACATGATGAATTGGGCATCGTGTTGACAATGCTTTGAAAAATCGCTTCTCGGTTTCAGTGAAGTCTGGAGGGTGGTTCAACAACACAATGCCTTTGATTGTACTAATTGTATACGGTGCTAAGATTTCTGCATCCAATAAATCCCTAGAAAGTCGATCTAAGACATGATGTTCATGGAGAAGGTCGTTTTTTCTGAATGTGGAAAGAATCCGTTCTGCCTCACGAGCACCTGGATCTTCCTCCCATTTCGAAAGAATACGATGATTGGTGGCATACGAATGAAGTTTGAGTAACCTCTCAGATTTTGACATCGTCCAAGGCCGAGTCGGGTCTGGATGAAGACGAGGGAAGCGATGATTCAACGCCTCAGTGACCAGCTTTTCATGAACTTGAACAAGACCAATTGATGATTTAGGGACCAAAACTGGGAGGCGAAAATCAATTGCTAACGCTTTGGTAAGTCGCTGGAGAGTTGTGTGTCTACTCGAATCAACTGTCCCTGTTTTTTGGAGTATGGATTGAATCGAGTTTGAACGCGTACTTTCATTCGGATAAATCACGAGTATATCGTCTCGTCCGCTTGCAATATTAGCAATTAACCATGAGGGGACGATGTTCTCTGGAGGACATGCTTCAAACGTGATGTTCACTAAAATATCCCCCGCTTCGTAACATAGAAGACGACGGTATAAAAGCAAACGTACGCGAGTTTGTTATTTTTCTAATTCGATGCAAATTTGTCATAGATAATTTCTCGATGTCGGATAATTGATTTTGTAACATGAATTATTCATGTTTGGCAATAATTACATCATGATTGCACAGGTTTAAATAGAATCGAGGGCATGTCTATACTCCAGCGTGTCTTTCTTCCCTTCGAACTCAACAGCACAAAGAGGGTTGATAATGATTCATGTTGGAATAAAACTGAACAAGGAGGAAGAAAATTGACGGAAAAGTGTGAAGAATGTGGAAGCTATGACTTGAATATGGACATCAACCGAGGCGAGGTGGTTTGCAATGATTGTGGTCTCGTTGTCGTCGATCATGCATCGATGACAGAAAACGATAATGCAGGGACAATGTGGGGTGAACATGGTTTCAATACCCCAACCAAAGATGAGTCGAAAATTAAGACTGGTGTGAAAGGGAATGGGCTTGGCTCATACATCGGCAAACCTGGAGAAGCAAAAGGCAAATGGAAGATTCTCAGTAACCTGAACAACCAAGGCATCAAGGACATGCACCCGATGGCGCAAGCCACAATGAATGCAGCGAAAGATTTGGCAGGAAAAGACAACGCTATGAAAGCGAAAAAGGTCATAACACTGGCAACTGTTCCACTTAATGGAGAAAAGTCCAATGCGATTAAAAAGATTGCAAAGGAAAATGAAATTATCCTCCCAAAGAACTCTGTATGTCGAAAAAAGACACGAGGCGGCAGTACGAAAAATAACGAACGTTTGCTTGCACTTGCATGTCTGCGAGCCCACCAAGAGCGAACGGGCAAAATCAACATTGATTGGCCACAGATGGTTGAGGGTACTGGCCTAACGCTCAAACAAGTTGTTGACGCTGCCAAAGTCGTAATGAAGTATCTTAATCTCTGTGAGAAGGCAAAGCTCATCGAACAACGTTCTGACCGAAGAACAGTTCACCATGAGTTGCGAAATACGGAGATTCAAAACACAAAACTCCGCCTTAAGTTGCTTCTCGATGGGCTTGATGATGCATTGAAGTCAAAGATTATGGATGATTTTAACCAACGATTGTTTCGACTTGGTGAACCAACGCTTAGCGATTCACCATTCTCACAGGAGAACATCGAAGCTCGAGTCTTGTGCGCTATTCTTTTCCAAAAGTCTTGTGAAGCCTTTGAAGTGGAACAAGGACGGCTTGAGAACATTGCCCATGCTATTGGCCGATGTCGCAACACCATCAAGAACCGGTTAAAGACCCTCTTGAAGAAAGTAGCTTCCGGCGAGATTGTCGACTATGGTGTCCTTCAGAAGGTATTCTGAGGCATAAAATGGATTATCTCATTAAGGAGAGGTTGGTACCTCTACACATGTCTAGAACAATTGTTGCTAGTCTTTTGGCTTTACTCATGGTATCGATAATCCCTACGGCAAATGCTGCTGAGATCAGAGAACTCGAAACGGGTGTTCTTTTCGGCGGGCTTCATGGCATGGCGAATCAAACGATAGTTGCCAACAGTACGCTCGAAGATCTACCTGCAATTGCGGAAGATTATACGGCTACATGGTGCGGAAATTGCGTCAAGGTTGGTGATGCTCTCGAAACTGTGGCAGAGAATATCAGTATGGAGATTTATGCCGTTCATCGAAACATCTACGAGACTCAAGACCCACTAGGTAATGAAAATGTAGATGCACGCTTTAGAGACAGATACGATATATATGCACCTGAATTCAAGCCCCCTGTTGCCGGTATTAATGGCAAATATGCCCTTCGAGGCAGTAATCCAGTCGGTGATTCACTGGAGTCCGACTTCGCTGACTTGGCAACACAACCACGAAATCTTGGTGAAGGCTTGGTTACAATGGCATGGACACCTACTGGAGAAAACTCAGGAACCGTAGTTTGGAGCATCAATCAATCAAACGACGCTGTTTACAACGTGAGTGTATGGATGGTCGAAACGGTCGCCTACTATCCAGATGGTACAAACAACCAGATTTACTATCATCACATTGTACGTGAAATCATCGATGTGGGGACGGTTACAGATGTCGGACTAAGTACAGGAACCAAACAAATCACCTATGCAGATGCATTCGATGATGATGATCTTGAAGTTCACATCATGTTCCATGAATACATCGAAAAGCCAGAAGAGCAAGGTGATACGCAACCAGAATCTGACACAGAGAATACACCGTTCCTGTCCATGCCTTTGACCATACTTGCCCTTCTTGCCGTTGTCTTACGACGACACGATTAGTAGAAATCAACCATATTCGCATGGAGGCGTGCATCAACTTCTGGCATGCGGTCTGGCGGACGTCCAACTTCAATAAAGCGCAAAACATAGTCGTCAATGTTTGCAAAACCAAATTCCTCAGTGAGAGGTTCCATGAGTTCTCGCAATGCATGTCTCGGATCTGCGATCGGAAAATCCCTTCTTATGTAGACCTGATTCAACTGACGATATCGAGCATGCCTGTAACCTAGGATTTCAAGAATACGCTGAACAGCATCCTCTTCTTGTGCTGAACGGATGGTCATTCGCAACCGACATCCCTGCATCCGAAACAATCCACGCACTCCACCTAACTCTACTTGGTGACCAATAGGTTGCAAGGAGAGTGCTTCCCAAACCAATGGCATCGTACGATACCATCGATGAAATTGATCGTCGCGAGGTTGTTGCCTCTCATCCTCAAATTGAAAGGGAGGATTTTGAACGTCGATGATGTTTGGTTGAATGTTCTGAAAAATTGGTCTTTGGCGCCGATACTCAAAGAAATGTCCTTCCAAAATTCTGTCCTCATCATCGAAATCAAGATCAGGGTTGAGGTGCCCCGGCTGATCAAATCGCTTTTCACGGAGTGGTCTCAATTTCCAGTCATCAAAAATGGCTTTATCATTCATCAATTCCAGAGAATCGAGGTCAATGAGTTCTCTTTCTTCATTTTCTCGAAATAAGAACGGGTGGAGAGGAAAATGGAACTTATTGCCATTTGATTGATAGAACGTTTGTGGGTTCATGCCTGCCTCTTTTTGTGGAAAGCCGATTGGTGGCTGCGTCATGAGATGCATCTGTAAACTATTCACTCGTTCTGCAGTTGTTACATCAGAAAGAAGAGAAAGCACAACGATAGCGATTGTATCCCCAATTGGGATATCGCGATGATATTTTCCAGTATGGATACAGATTGAATGTCGTTGTGTTGTTTTCTTTCCAACACCATGGATCTTGAATGGAGCGTTATGTGACCCTCGTGCAATCCGAATCTCATAGAAATGTCCGAGCATCCCTCGCACGAGTAACCGATCTCGATGAACCCAAGTATCTTCAGGGAATTGTTGGAGGACTCCGCGTAAAAATTGCATGGACCGACGAAATGGCTCATCAGCAGTTTCTGCATTGTTGTATGGTGCCGACCAATTCATTTGTGTCGCTACTAACCACTCTCCTTCTCTCGATGCATGAGGGGAAGAACCCCACGAAATGAGGCCTGCTAAAAGCCCTGGTAAAAATGGAATAGGCGCCATTCGAACACTTCCATTTTTTGTCAATGTTCGAAGGCAAAGTATACCTTTAGAATTCACCATAAATGGATAACGAACATTGGACAGTTCAACGTTCGTCACCATTTGTTCCCAACGTTGAACCCAGGGTAATTTTGATGCAGGAAGATTCCTATTCTCTTGAGTTCGAATAAAACGTCGTGCAAACTTCAGTCTCTGTCGAGGACGACGGCCTGACAACCGATTCATCAGATCGTACGACCAGATTCCTTCTGCAAAATCGTTCGTTTTCTTTTTTCTTCGTTCGTTTTGATCCAGGAGAAATGAGGATTGTACAAATGTATCAAACGGTGTGAGTATTTCTCGCTGAGTCTGACCAAGAAGTCTTTGAAATCGATACATATACCGTTGAGGTCTGCCATTCAAGTCAATCGTTTGATACAATCCACTTACGGCAAGGAAAATCTTGATGAGATCCCACCCTTTACGTTGTTCTGAATTTGTCAAAAGAAGAAGGTACTGCTCTGTTGGTATTCTAGCCTCATGGGAACGGCCGTCAATCCACATTTTTCCATCGATGAAAGAAAGATGTGTTCCGTCCCACATGACAAATCCTTCCTCCAATCGTTCTTTTTCAAAACCAGAATAACCACTCAGCTTCTCGAGTTTTTCAACAAAGATACGTTCTTCTTCCTCTGGGAAAGGAGAATATCGGACAGGATCTAGCTCAGGATTGCTCAGTCGCGCCCAATCAACATCGGGAGTGTGATCCATAAATCGTTGAAGATTTTCCCATCGTTGTCGCAAGGATCGAGCTGGCCCCCCCAAGACATCGACCATTCGTTGGTGAACTTCTGGTGAAAGAGATGGAGCCCATTTACTCTCCTCTGTGAGTTCAACACAGCGGATGCAAATCGAGCAATTCGTTTCATTCGATTCGTTTTGGCAGATGCCACAGGCTTCCCCAATCATGGGAGTTTTGTCAGTCGAGGTGTTAAAAAGTTTCAACTGAGGGATGATAGCGCTTCTATCACATGTTGTACATCGTCATCAGAAATATGTAGATGCGTTACAATTCGACAATGTGTTGGTGAAATGTCAAACATATCAATACCTGATTGGGCCATCTTTTGAGAAACTTCTGCTGCTGAATACTCTGCTGCTGAAAAGTATACCATATTGGTTTGAACTGCGTCGAAATCGACCGAAACATGATCCATTTCATCAATGGCTTTTGCAATTGTTCTTGCGCGGCGATGGTCTTCCTCCATTCGCTGGATATTGTTCTCAAGTGCATAAATTCCTGCTGCTGCAAGGATTCCAGATTGGCGCATACCCCCACCAAACATTTTCCGCCATCGGTGCGCTTCTTCGATGAATTCTTCGGAACCAACAAGGACTGAACCTACAGGTGCACCAAGGCCTTTCGAAAGACATATTGAGACTGAATCATAATCACGAGTCATTCTATGGAGTGGAGTTTTAGTAGCAACTGAGGCGTTGAAAATACGAGCCCCATCAATGTGTGTTCCGCAATTTTTCGCTTTGGATATTTCTGCTATTTCATCGAGAACAGTCTGTTCATAGCACGTCCCCCCGCCTCGATTTGCCGTGTTTTCGACACAAACAAGACTCCCATCTGGATAATGTGATTGTGAACCTCTCTGCTTTCGGATGGATTGTTCAACAAGATCTGGTGTCAAGAGTCCATTTTGTCCTTCAGGGAGAGCGATGCTTGAGCCACAAAGTGCAGCATACCCGCCTCCCTCATAGAGGTAGATGTGACTGTAACGCTCGGTGACAATCTCGTCTCCTGGCACGGTATGTGTTTTGAGCGCAACAGCATTCGACATGGTTCCTGATGGTACGAACAAACCTGCATCCTTTCCACACAATTCGGCAACCATGGATTCGAGTTGTTGAACAGTAGGATCATCACCGAGAACGTCGTCCCCAACTTCTGCTTTAGCCATGGCCTCGCGCATAGGAATAGTTGGTTGGGTGACCGTATCTGAACGCAAGTCAATTCGATTGGAACTAATGTCTCGCATGGTTGCTCCACCTTGTTTCCCATGTTCAAGGAATCGACTTAGAGAAGTTTCAATTCTCCCGTCAAAAGATCCAGTTTCTCATCTTCATCTGGCCCCAAAGCAAGGACTGTTAGAGAGCCTGCTGGAATCTGTGTGTGGCCAGCATCATGTATTTTTGACGTTAGAATTTTGAGTTCTTTTGATTGTTTTTCGATCTGTTCAATATGATGTGCATTATCTGCTTTTAGGCATATTTTCTTCTGTCCTGTTGAAAGCCATGCATCGAGAAGTTCTGGTTGAAGTTCACCTGATTTGAGTGTCGCTTTAACGGCAGCATGACCGACCTGTGCAGCAACTTTTCCTTTCCCCATTTTCAATTCGTGATTGATAATGAACACCATTTTCAGTGATTGATTACGGTGAACATAACGCTCAAATTTTGGAGCTGTTATACGATGAAGAAAACTTCGAAAACCCATTGTATGACCTCATTCATATGCCCTGAGTTTGCTAAACAAAGAATCCATAGTATGACGCGGCCCAGGGCCTACACCAAGCACGGTTACTGTTCCGGGAGCGACTTCGGTTAATCCAGCATCTTTGATGAGTGCAAAAGGAAGGGATGCTTCTTGTACACGTTCAAGATAGTACTCCAACTCTTCTTCATCTTCTACCGAAAGACATACTTTTCGCGAGGAAGATTCTGTCCAACGTTGAACCATTCTTGAGTGCGTTTTCTTCGCCAGCTGTAGGGAACCTACGGCAGCATGTGCACATTGGACGGCAAGTTTCCCAGATGAAAGTTGGAGATCCGCTCGACAAAGGAATGCCATCGTAGGTGGATCAGAAAGTGCTGACATGCTCCTTCTCCTGTTGGGTGAGATGGTTTTGTGGTTGGTTCATTGAAAGTAGGCGTTCAAACCATTGCCCAAACCACATGGCAAAGAAGACGTTGCCGAGGAAATGAAGTAAATCGTAAAGCAATCCATTGGCGATGTAAAGACCAAATTCAATCACCGACATGCCCGAATCTATAATCGAAAAAGAAACGATGATGCTGAAGATTGGAACGCTCCATAACGATGCGAAAGCGAGTCGATTCAATGAAAGTCTTCCTTCAGCGTCGTGGATGCTCATCATCGATGCCATGGCTGCAACTGAACCCCAACCAATCATTTGGAAGAAACTCCACCATCCATGCCCAAGCACTGCATTACTCATTAGGGTAACGAGTATTGCAAAAGAAACACCGCGTTGAACACCAAACTTGGAACCGACAAGAACTGCCATGATGGTGACGGGCATAACATTTGGAATAAAACTCAAAGCGATCCGAGAGATTGAAGCAAGTCCAACAAAAAGAAAAAGTGGCCACATCCATGTTTCAGATTTTTGTTGTGGTTTCACCAACAACCAAACTGCGATTGCGAAGAATGCTGTATTCAATATTCCCATCGCAATCGGTGAGACAGCAGGCCCATGGGTGCCTATTGCGCTCAACATAACCTACCCACTTAGCGGTGAGCCTTGAGTGTTACCGCTCAAACTGGTCGCCATTCGACGATTGAGTCATCGTTGAGTACAGCTTCAGTCATTCCCACTGGAACCCGATTACCATCGACGGTGAACTCCCAACCATCCCCCATGCTTCCATTGAACGAAACAAGATAAGCGCCAAGATACTGTTGTTCAATTTCATTTGAAATTCCTAAAGAATCACAAGCTAGAACCGTTAGATCCAATACCGTATTTTGTGTTTCTAGGCCGCCTATAACATGCTCCTCTCCATCAATTTCGAACACGATGACTTGTGTCCCTTTCCATTCATCTGGCCACGAACTATCCCATTCCACATCCTGTTCGGGTGCTGTTTGTTGTGCGAGCTTCACCGATAGTTCTGGAACGATTGCGATAGCCAAGATGAGAAGAAAAGCAGACCCAATCTTGGCAAACCGTTGCCAATCGTGCAAAGCAAAATAAGAGCAGGTGAGGACAAAGAACACGAGAATAAACAGGTAATGTAGTATTCCAGCAATGTCGATTTGAGAATCTTCTAGTGATGGCTCGTTCGGAATTTGATGACTTACGGAGAGAATCCCCGCGTCATTGCCCAATACGACTACGCCTTGGCCGAATCCTGGTGCAGCAGTCCCATACGTATCAAAGAAGGTCGTTTCCGTTCGAATCAATGATGTTTCGTTGAAGACGCCCCAGCCGCCATTAGGTGTATTGGATGGGGCCCAAATTTCAACATCGGAATCAATGATTCGTAAGGCCAATTCGCCATTCGACGAAAACGATTCAATTGAATCGATTGTACATGATTGTTCATCACAGAGGAGAGACATCCATTCATCACTAGTTGCAGCATAGATGCGATTGTTGTGTATTAACGGCATTGCTGGAGATGCTCCCACATTTGCTATGACTGAACCATTCAGATACATTGTTGAACCTTGAGACGTTTGAAGATGGACAAACAAACCATGTCGAGTATCCAATGGAGCATGTCTTATTTTTCCTTCACCAAGAAATATGCTTGAAATCGTTCCACTCCGATCAATCTCGTGAAGATAACCAAATTCATCTCCGTATACATACCCACTCTCGGTGATTGTTACACCATTTCTCCAACCAACGTTCCTAGTATCAATATCCATCAGTTCAAAACCATCTTCAAGACAAAAAATCGAGAGGCCTGTCCGTGTTGGGACGATGACTCTGTCTCCTTCCAATGCCATCTTTCCAGTGATACCAATAAGTTCGACTTCGGTTTGATTTTGCCAAACAATTGAGCCATTTGTTGGAGAGTGTGCAGTGATTCTTCCATCCGCCCAACCAACCAAGAGGAGAGACCCCCATTCGCCGCAGGCTCCTGACCCTCCCTCTACAAACAGGAGAGGTGCCATGTCATGCTGAAGTGATGTTTGTGACGAATAGTTCCATATCTCATTTCCAGATTCTAGTTCAAATGCTGCAACAATTGGACGCTCTTCGCCCGTCCAGAATCCTGAGGTTCGTACGTAAACAGTGTCATCCACTACAATAGGTTGAGTTGATATGTAGCCCGATTCAAACTCATGCGTCCATGATGATTCAGAAGAGGCTTGGACCATAGGCAAGATGAGTAATACAAGAACAAGGGTTGCCGCAATACGCATCATGAATGCCTCTGAATCATTGTCCGAAGTACTGAGCTAACCTCTTTCCCATCAACTCCAGGACAGGCCCCCATGACAACACCCATGAGAGGACCCATTGCGCCCATTCCTCGTTCTTTAACGAAATCAATACGTTCTAGAACGATACCTTCGACAATTGATTCTAAATTGCCCACATCAGCAGGAACAAGGTCGTTTTCATCGGCAAAGGCTTCGATTTCTTGTACCGAGACGTGCTTGACATGAGCAAATTGTTCGACTACCTGCTCAATCCCCTCTCGAGTTAAACCTCCTGACTCGCGAACCGAAAGAATTTGAGAAAGGACCGAGGGGTGAACGGTTTCATGTTCGAGGAGTAAAGTTCCCCAAGCCTTGCTCTTGGATTCGTGATAATCAAAGAAAGCATCATCCAATTCACGAGATAGAAGTTGTTTGGATTGATCTTCGGAGAGATCCGTCTGAGCAAGGCGTTGCTTTCGTTCATCTTGCCGCATCGGTAAATTCTCGGAAATACGTCGCCAATGCTCACTGTCGATCGAAATGGTTGGAACATCCGTTTCAGGGTACATTCGCGCACCACCGGGAAGAGGGCGCATTGGCGTCGTTGTTCCGTCTTCTGGAGCCCCTTTCTTGACAACGACGTTTCGGACCTCTTGAGGGATGCGATGAAAAGCAAGTCTTGCTCGACGACCAACCGATTCGAGTGCAAGACGTGCTTGCCACGATGGTGCGAGACAGAGAACAAACGCATCATTTGACTCAAGTTCGAGTTGCTTTCGAACTGATTCTACATGCTCTTCCTCAATGCCATAGGCGGGAAGTTCGTCTGAGTGGAAAACACCACGAACGCCTGCTAGTTTCGCTGCTCCTGCTAATTCTCGTCCCAAACGAGGGAGTTGTGCTCCATCAACGTCTAGGATTTTCGAACCGATCTTCCCAGCAAATCCTTTCAATGGAAGCGACAGCATTGTGTATCCCGCAGTAAGGCCATCAGTAACCATTCTGCTTTCACAGGATGCAAATGCGGCTGTAACATCGGTATACTCCAAGGGAATGTGTTTGGCAACTGCTTCCACGACGTCAGATTCCATGTCAGAATCATCTAAATCACGATTTGGTGGAAGTTGTGGCAATCCAAGAGAAGATCGAAGGTCGTTGGCAAGGCGATACATGTGGACCTGTCGAACCATCTCCAATCGAACGATTCGCGGAATCCATCCAAGGTCTTGACAGCCTTTGATTTCCACGCGATCGCCACAAGCGACACTGACGTTCAAATCTTGGCGAATGGAACCGAGTCCACGACGGACACGTCGGGTGTCTCGAAGTGTTCGGCCGAGAGCCGTAGCCGTCTCTTTGGCATGTTCTGGAGTTTGAATATCAGGTGATGTTGCTATCTCAATCAACGGTACGCCCAGACGGTCGAGATTGTAAATGACTTGTTCACCGTGATCTGTAGGGATGGTGTCAAGTTTGCGTGCACTGTCTTCTTCCAAGCAGAGAACATCGATGCCAACATCACCTGTATCAGTCTTGAGTGTGCCATCGGTTGAAATCAGAGAAGTGCGTTGGAAGCCACTTGTGTTCGAACCATCTACGACCGTCTTTCTCATCGTTTGAACCGCTCCAACCGGTTTTGCTCCAAGCATCGCTGAGACTGTGAGTGCGACATCGAGAGCGTCAGAATCATGCGAAAGCGGTGGACTTTCATCCAACTCAATCAGTCCCGAATTGGGCGACTGTATGTAAACAAAGGAACGGTTTCGTCGCTTCTCAAAACGAGCTGCAACATCGATTTTACCACCTTCTCCACTGGCCAATCGAAGTTTTCGGGCATAACGTGGCCAGTCGCTTGGAACGGTATCGATGGTCACATCAAAGAGCATTGACGGTTGACGCGAATGGAGTTTTCCAGTGGCAAGTTGCTGGTGGACTTCGATACCACACATGAATCCTAATTGTTCTGTATCGAAGGTTGAGGCATCGGTGACATCGCCTTCAGGTTCCTGATGACCATCACCTGCCATGGGCTTCCCACACATTTCCCCTTCAAGAGATGATTGCTTCACATCTAAACAATTTGAAGTGTATCGTAACCCGTTGGACGCATCAATCGACCATTTTGATTGAGTTTATCAATGACTTCTTCTGCTTTATCTCGAGTGATATCAAGGCGCTCTGCCTCATTGAGAACATCGACGAGTTGTGCGAATCCTTCACCATTGGAAGACAAACGGTCCACAATGTCAAGTATTGTTCGTTCCGCATGCCGAGCCTTCCCTTTCTGATTCGAGGCAATGGCAGTCTCATCGAAATTCTCACCCATGAGATCGTATCTCCAAGTCTTGGTCAAACGGACTGCTCGCTCGGCATCCTCAATCGTCGCAATTTCTGACAAGCGAATTCGGGCACTAGCCTCGGCAAGGCGGGCGAGCGCCTCAAGAGCACGTGCTGTGATTGCAACTGAATCTTGGAACTCACCTGATTGCTTTCTTGTTGTAACGTAATAACTGATGATGTGTTTTTTTGCCTCTTCGTTTAGATTTGGATGAACGGTTCTCTTTGCATAAGCAACGTACTTTCGGATGAACTCTCTGTGGAGGTGCCCGTCGGTATGGCTTGGTTTTGTCATTACGGAACTCAGCTTTCTAGGGTCGGGCCTTGACCCTTCATTCACCAGTAATTCACTCGTTCCAGACAACCGATTGTCGACAATATGTCCAGCAATCTTGGCATCCTTATCTTCCGAAGGCTCGTCAGTCAACAACCAAATGACATCGAAACGTGAAATGAGCGGTGGAGCGAGATTGATTTGTCCAGTGAATGGAACCTCCGAAACGGGTTGGAATCGACCTGCCTTCGGGTTAGCAGCAGCCAAAACCGCACAACGAGTCCGAAGACTAGCATTGATTCCTGCTTTTGAAATCGAAATAGTCTGCTGCTCCATTGCCTCGTGCATGCTCGATCTGTCGGCTTGGTTCATCTTGTCGAATTCGTCAATCGCAGCAAGGCCTTGGTCTGCAAGAACAAGGGCACCCGCTTCCAAAGTCCATCGACCATCAGCACTCGCATCTTGCACGGCAGCTGCAGTTAAACCAGCAGCGGAGGCAGACATACCAGAAGTGAATCGACCACGAGGTGAAATGTTCCCCATGTAGGCAAGAAGTTGTGATTTTGCAACACCGGGATCGCCCATAAGGAGAATGTGAATATCTCCACGGTTTCTTGTCCCGTCCGGGTTGAGGCGTGCAACGCCTCCAAACAATTGTAACATCAACGTTTCTTTGATTTTATCCATACCAAAAATCGATGGTGCAATAGATTCAGAGATGCGCTTGTACACATCTTGATTGGCAGCAAATGCTCGAATCTCTGCTTCTTCCTCATCGCTTACAACAATTTCTTCGAGAGCGAGATTCTGTCGTTCAAGGGATTGTACGCGCATAAAGATGTCAAACACTGGCGTGTCCTTTCCGAACTTACGCTGGGAACGGATGAAAAGAACACCATTGGCCTTCACACGGTCGCCTGGATTGACCTTTCCGGTGAGGTCGTGTTCTGCGATGCAGGAGATGCGTTCAGGTTGAACTCCTCCACGGACCTGTTCGGGTAGTTCTTGAAGTTCAATAAACTGAGAGTTCGTTAACGTTGAACGTTCTTGCAGCAATTGGAATCGTGTTTGGCGATTTGTCAAACCGCATCCGCCATCGATTTGCGAACATTCCATCGGATTGATTAATTCCTGTTCATTTGGTTGCTGAATCGTAGTTAGGTGCTCACAAGCAACGCACTTGAATGTAGCAGAATACATTCTTGGACGAACACCTGAAATTTTTGTGACCACCGCATCAATCGAAATCATCAGACCAATATCATCGGAGCGAAGTTGTGAGACAGTGCGTACTTGGTCGCTGGGGAGATGGACAATACGTACCCACGGGTTGATGGTTCCATAACCAACGTCAGCAAGTAGTTCCCGCAATGCTCGGTTCGATGCGTCGCCGTGAAGATCGGGTTGTTCCAAGATGCTCTGAGCAAAGGTAGGGTCGAACCCTTCTATGGTTCGATATGAAACTTCAAGACTTTGAACATCTGGCCAAAGTTGAGCAATGTTGTGGACGTCTTCAGTGAAATGTGCATGAAGGAGCGTTGACCATCGTGCTGTTAAATCAAAGTCTTGAATCATCGTTGCACCACGCCAAGGAGTTAGTTATGGAAGGCTACCGTTCTTAATGGTTCCATTACAACTTCTGCTCCCCCTGATTTCCACTGGAGAAAATGATGTATTCATGCCCGCATTTACGCAAAATTTGACAGGGAGTGGAAAAACGCCAGCCTCAATAAGTTCATATTGGGTTGATGCGAGGATTTGGCATGATTATCTTCGCTCATGGAATGGAAGGTTCGCCAAACGGGAGTAAGATTCGCTCACTTCGGGAAGCCGGATTTGAGGTCCTTGCCCCTGACTTCCAAGGAATGGCGCTTGCGGACCGCGTGGATTTGCTTCAACGGGTATGCGAAGAACATCGAGAGGCGAAACCGGTGCTTGCGGGTTCGAGCTATGGTGGGCTGGCTGCATCGATCGTTGTGATGAGAATGAATGAAGCGTTTCGTGGACTCCTTCTATGCGCACCGGCACTGCATCTTAGTGAGCCCCCTATCGAGGATGACACTGTGCTCGTTGCCCCTAAGGGACTGAAGACTGTCATCATTCATGGCATCGATGACGATATAGTTCCTATCGAATGCAGCATCGAGTATGCGGAACGATCTGGACAAGAAATCATTGCATTTCACAAGGTCAATGACGGACACAGGCTTGCGGAATCCCACAAACAGATAATTAGCGCTGCTCGATTGTTGATTGGCGAGACGATTGATTCATGAATTGTCTTGCTTTGGTAATTGTATGAGCGACCCCATGGATTATGCCTCAAGCGGCGTTGATATCGATCTTGAAGGGGCTGCTGTAGCCTCGCTCATTGGTTCACTTCAACGCTCAACGCGTAAACCCGGAACTCCTGGAGCGCCAGTTGATTTGCCTGGCGGTTTTGGTGGGTTGATTGAATTCGGAGATTATCTCTTGGCTATGGCGACCGATGGAGTTGGAAGTAAACTTCAGATTGCAACAGCAGTAAACAATTGGGATAGTGTTGGGATTGACTGCATGGCAATGAATGTCAACGACTTGTTGTGCGTAGGGGCTGAACCTATTGCATTTGTCGATTATATTGCCGTTCCCAAACCGGATCCAGTGGTTCATGCTGCAGTTGGCGCGTCTCTCGCAAAAGCATGTGAATTAGCGAACGTCACGCTCGCAGGCGGGGAGACGGCATCACTTCCAGGGATTGTAACCGAACTTGACCTTTCAGGTACTGCGCTCGGTTTCCTCAAGAAGGATTCAGCAATTACCGGAGAGCGATTGGAACCAGGGGATGTGCTCATTGGGCTGCCATCATCAGGCATCCATTCAAACGGGTTCTCACTGGTTCGGAATATCATCGCTCGTATTGGTCTAACTTACACGGATCCTTGTCCATTCAATGCTGATTTTAATGGCCGGGAATTATCAGATGATCCCACGTTAGCAGACGTTCTTCTCATTCCAACCAAAATCTATTGTTCTCCCGTCATCGCATTACTCAACCATCTTCAGTCCTCACAAAAATCGGTCCATGCAGTTCATGGAATTGCTCACATCACTGGCGGCGGTTTATCGAATTTGCTTCGTTTGCACGATGCGCTAGGTTGGCACATCGAATCACCTATGGCAATTCCTCCTGAATTCTCTTGGCTCCAGACCCAGGGAAACGTCACAGATTTGGAAATGCATCGAACGTTCAACATGGGTCTAGGTATGGTTCTTGCAGTTGCAAAGGACCAAGCAGACTCCATCCTTTCCTTCATTCAACAACACGAGCCAGAGGCAGCCATTATCGGTTATGTTCATGACAATGGACATAGAGTCACACACTCAAATCCAGAAATTTTCTTTCATCATTATTGAAGCGGTGCGGTCAAGAAGAGGAATCATTTCGACCTAACATGGGCGAATCGTTCACCGACCGGGAATTTCCTCAAGGTTGGCCTGGCCATTTGTGGTGTGAGGGACGAACTTTTGTCCATCTCAAGAACGACCAGTCTCGTCCTTCACATATGCCAAGAGGCCCTGCAGCAAAGTCAGGTTCGGGTTTCATGAATCCGGCTATGGCGCCCGCTCGGACACGTTCTGTACTGCTGCTGCAAGATGCTTTGCAACATGGGTGGGTCAATGGTGACCGCCCAATCCGAGCCCTCGACGCCTTGTGTGCGACTGGAATTCGTGTTCGACGGTGGCGAAATGAGATTGACATGAACCTTCAATCAAAACTTCACATTACTGCAAATGATCTCGACAATAATGCACTTGACTGGGCCTTGACTTCCATCGATTCCGACGAGGTGGTTTCGCATACATCTCACATCGACGATGAGCAAGAAAAACCTCATTTCATCGAGAAGAATGGAATCAAGTTCCAGCATTACGATGCTCGAATGGCCATGATTCAAGGTTCATTTCAATGGATTGATGTAGACCCATTCGGTTCTCCCATCACCTTCATCGATAATGCTCTTCAAGCTCTTGGAAGAGTTGGCGTCCTTGAGGTAACGGCGACAGACACTGCTGCATTAACCGGATCATCCGCATCATCAGGGATGCGTCGCTATGGTCACAGAGGCATCGTCGATTTGTACGCCCATGATGATGCTGTTCGCGTTTTGCTCGGTACGATTGCAACTAGGGCTGCTCAGCTCGATCGGGCCATTGAACCGATTTTGGCGTTATTCGATGGACATCATGTTCGAGTTTCGGTACGGGTTCGAAAGAGCAAGCAGAACGCTGACCGAACTCGAGACTTCATGGGATGGCGAGTTCGAACCGAAGGCAAGCCGTATAAGTTCACAAATCATCCTACTTCGGAAGAACTTGAACGTTCGAGTGGACCGATGTGGATTGGCCCTCTATGGAACGAAGAGGTTTGCTCGCGGCTGACAGAAGAACATGCTGTTGGGACATGTTTGGCTACGTCTGCAGATCTTCAGAGGGGAATGGATCTTGGTCTCAAATGGACAGATGAGGACCAACTCTACGCAGAACGAGAAATTCGTCGTTCTGTTCGCCACATTGCACAAGCAGCACCATTGTTGTCTCGCGAACACTTGTTGTTGCCCTTTGATGAACTTCCACGCTTCGCAAATGTAGGCTCCCTTCCGACCATGGAGCGGCTTATTGGCGCTCTCAATGAAGCTGGACATTTGACCGCTCGAATACCTGATTTACGCCCATTCATAGCAACGTTGGCACCGTTTGAAACTGTCATCGAATTTGTTCAATCATTCCAATCAACCGAATGATGGGTCGTTTAAATCTTCATCTGGCGAGGGCAAAAGCGGTGTAGCACTTTCAATGATTTCTTGAACCGATTGCTCGATACTACGGGCATTTTCAAGCATCTTTGAGAGTGGAATTTCTTTGCCCGTCATCTCTGTGATTGCTTCGATGGCAACAGCAGCCGCTCGAACATCCGGATACATCGGGCTCGCCTCAGAGAGTAAAGCGGTGATGTCGAGATTGAGGCGATCGCCTTCACTCAGCAAAAATCCTGTAATTCCTGAAACAACCCCTCGTTGAATCGTTTGCAAATCGAGGGATTTTAGCCGAGCACGTGCAACATCATTGGCTCCTACGGCAAACAAGCCTTCACCCTGAATCTGTTTTTCTGGCTTCAGAATACCATCGATAATTATCAATTGGTCGAAACCGCCTGCACTGAACCATTCGAGGACTGTTGAGCCAAAAGCGATATCTTGTTCTTTATCAAATTGAATTTCTGCAGTAAAAACTCCAATACCATCGCCCTGATAGACACGGACCGGATGGCGAGGAATTTCATTCTGAATCAAAGCAACTGCTGGAAAATTCTCATCCATGACTGTTCCAAGCTGCGTGAGATTGAGCGATTCGATGATGTGGGATGTCGCAATAACTCCCACCATTCCAGCTGTGGTGAATCCACATATTGCGACACCACTCGTGGCCGGGTCAACTCCCGAACGAAGAACGAGGTCATATGTCTCGAATTGTTGCTTCATGCTCACACCCCATATCGCTGGTCGTATAGTGTTTGAAAAATATCTCGGCGTTCATTCATTGTATTCGGACCAGTCTTGTTCTCCGGCTTCGCGGAACCACCACGTCCCTACTTCATCCTCATACCATTCCGTTCCAAATTCATCCACTGAGATGTTGTCATCGTTTTCCGGATCTTCCTCTACAGGATCTTCTTCAATGATTTCGTCTCCCGAGTTCTCGACCTCTGAGATAAGAGAATCGCTTGGGCGTTCTTTCTTTTCTGGTTGATCTGAAATAACCACGTCTTCAAATTCATCGAGTGGTTTTCCTGTTGGTATTTCAATGGGTTCATCATTTTCTTCAAGCATGATTTCATCTTCTTGATAAAAGGATTCATCCTCAAAATCTGCAGATGCACGACGGTAAAGAACAAGTCCAACAATCAAAAGAACGATTGCTCCTGCTCCAATTCCTCCCCATAGAACTGCATCTGAAGAGCTCTGTTCTTCTCCATCTGAAGTCGGTTCAGTCGTTACAAAAATATCTGCTATCCAAACAACGATATCTTCCTTGGATACGCTCAATTCATCATCCGTTGAAGAACTTGTGAGTGTTCGAATGGTGAATTCTTTCTCAACGTTTGCATCATCTTGACGGTCCCAGAGCGGTTCGTCGTATTTTGGATCGAACGATACCGGAACTGTTCCATTTGCTTCGATTGTCACAACGCCAGGCGACTTAAACAACGGCGGAGATTCCTTTACGAAAATTTCAACCTTGACTGAAAACGGATTCGGATTTTTAATATTGCATTCGATTGGATCATCCGGGGATTGTTGATTCGTAAGCAACGTTGGTACCTCGCAGTCGATTTCAACAGGCTGTATGCTCGTAGGAACCCATTCCGTTTCGTTTTGATTCGTTTCATTGTTCTGATTTGGAACAGAATATGGGTTAAGTATGAGGGTTATTTCAGTCGTACCAAAGAAAATTCGTTGCTCAGAATCGACTGAAAATTCAATTCGGCTAATGTCTTCAAATGTGGTTGCAATTCGAATTTTTCCTGAATCTATTGTTTCTGAGCCTGTTGACAATGGTTCTTGTGTATTATTGTTGAACGCCTTCCATGAAATTGTTGTTCCTTCAAGTGAAGCCTGATGTGCGGGACTGGAAGAGTCGAGGGCGTTCAACGATATGTTAACGTCAATTGCTGCATTTGCATCAACATCGACTGGAGATTGTGGACCAACAAGTTCAACAAACATCCCGGTGGAGATTGATTCAACTGCATTCACAGAAGCATAGGGTTGGGTATCAATAATCTCAATCGCATTCATAGAAGCCTGGATGTTTACTATACCGGCCAGATTAGCAGAAAAATTGAGTAAGCTTTGTGGAATCGCCGAATCGTGTAAGTTTTCCACATCGATGGCAATCCATTGTCCCGATGAATCACTTTCTCCACTGAGCAGATATTGATCCTCGCCATAGGTCAAGTTAAGTTCAAGGTCAGCATTTTCGATTGCTGTAATTGCGCCGTTGCCATCCAAATAGTATGCATGTAGAGTTATTTTCATTGGACTGGTTGACTCAAGAATGTGATTTTCTGATTCTGCAGGCCCTGATTCAATGATAATTTCCAACTGACTATTGATGTACGTGTTATTGAATGCGGTTGTTGGCCCAGCAAAAGGCAAGGGGCCGGTAGCATTTCCATATCCGTCCACCGCTGCGACTGCGACCCAATATTGTATTCCATCCTGAATTGGTTCAGACGGTAAGACTACTCCCTCGTTCAATATAGAACTCGTTTCATCGATTTCATATTCCAAAACTGAACTAGGGACTGTAGCAACTGGTTGAAACGAAACGCCATCGATTGTGTAATTTTCAGTGGTTAGGATTTCGGAATCGGAATTTAAGGGAGAAAAACTCGATTTTGCAACATAGATTTTGTATTCTGAAACCAAATGCAGATCAGTGTTTTCTTCCCATGAAACTTTCAAAGGAGAGGATTGAGTAGATATGTCAAGATCGATTAATTGTACATTTGTAACTGGAGTTGGAGGCGATGGATAGGGCACATAGACTTCAATTGGTGACGAGAAATTACTAGCTACACCATAGAGATGGATTGAGCGTAAGACGTAAACGTACGTTGATCCGGGTGATACGGATTCGTCAACAAAATAATTTTGGTTAACAACAATGTCTTCGGGAGCCGAATAATCAATTGATTCTACTGAGTTGGATTTGTAAATCAGGAACTCAACTAAATTTGGCCCAAACTCAGAAATTGGTTGCCATTCAATTTTTACATTGTCCAGAGTTACAGTACTTGTAAGCACTGGGTCGGGTGGTAAAGTTATGTTCGGTGCACCAGGAGTGGAGATTAAAGTCAAACCCACGACTTCGAAAGAGCCGGGCTGACTTGTTTCTACAGGTAAAGTGACATCAAATTGGCCAATACCCGCTTCCATCTCTAAATTTAGAGAATTGGTTAACGAGCCAACTAATCCTGGATTGTTACTAACTAAAAATTCAACATCATAATTTATCTCCAAATCTGAAACATTTGCGGTGCCAATTGAATTACTTGACAACAAAATGGGATATCCTTGCATTTCAATCCCATACCCATCGATTATACTTGGATTGTGAGAAAGAGAGAGTTCAAATAATGTCTTTATTAAATCACTAGAATCTGAAAGTGTCAGTTCCCCAAGGTGTTGTATCGTTGAACTGGAATACCCTTCCACCGACAAGTCATTGTTCCCATCAAGGTCTGCATCGATTGAAAGATTGTGCCACGCTCCAATAAAGACGCCTTGAGAGCCCTCGCCTGCAAGTACAAACTGTTCCATGACACTGTCATTGTTGAGATCAGAGAACAAAACGTCGAATGGTTGGGAATATGGTTGCAAAGGACTTGGGTTCATTGCAAGAATAGCTGAGTTATTAAAATCATTAAACTGGATTGCGCCTTCAATTGTAGCTAGATTGCCGTCACTTATCATTGGATTCGGGAAGAAAAGTGAGGCATTACCATCGTTATTGTGATCTGCAATTGTTGCATTTCTAGTTTCGATAACTTGATTGCTCTTTGTTTCAATCCAACCGGTGCCGTTGTTCAGATGTATGCTCGTTTCAGTCATGTAAGGAGAAATAAAATCAATATCTCCATCCGCATCAATATCGCCCCCTACAGATTCGGAACTCATGTTCCTGTATTGCGTCATGTTGCTCATAAGGGCCTTAGATTGACTATCATAATAGACCAATGTTGCATCATCATTGTCATCTATTACCAACAAATAGGTTTGATTTTGAAGAGGGGAAAAGAAGTTTCCAACCTTCAGGGAACGCATGTTAGCTCGGTTTTGGTTCGAATTCCACTCATAAATCGGTAAATTCGACGCTTCGACAAACATTGAGGAAGTAATTTGCAGCGATAACGATACGCTGCCGTTTTGTGCTGGCCCATGGATGCTCACAAGGTCTGGTTTTCCGTCTAAATTTAAATCTGCAATTTGAAGGTCCATTGGATCAGTTGTTAAATTAACAAGAATTTCAGGGTCATAAGTTAAGTTGGTTGGGTTGTAATAATGGATGCATATCGTATTGTTCATTATTTGAAACGTTACGACATCATCATACGAATCGTTATTCAAATCAGCAATTCGCATAACTTCAGAGGTAGAGCAAGTAGCCGTCCAGTTCGTAAGCGAGTAATTGTGATTTGTGTTGCTACTTTCAACCACGGCAAATCCTGTGTTTACGCCAGTAGTTGAGTTATCTGTTGAAAGAACAAATGCGTCAGACATATTGTCGTTGTTTGAATTACCAAGTTCCATCTGTGTTACAGATCCTACGGGAACATAATGTCCGTCTATTTGTGGTGTAAACGTCACATTGACAGAACTGGATTGGAGTCCTGCATTCGTTGGTAGTAAAATCGGAGTAGAAATTGTTGAGTTGTTATTCAACATAGCTATATCGTAGGTATATCCAGATTCGAATGAGTTTTGAGAACCAAGGCCCCCATACTCAGGAGAGTTAAACTCCCAAATCTTATCACCGAAACTATTGTTGACGAATACGCTACCTGGACTCTGAGAAGGATTTTCAAATTTTACAACAAACGATGCGTCTTGATAGGTAACATTTCTCGTTAACTCAAGTTGTAAATCGTTCGAAGTATTTGAGCCATCGGACTGTATTGTTAGAGATTGGGCACCTCCTGTGAACGTGTTTACTTCGGTTGTATTGTTCGCTAGTGATTGTGGAGCAAGTACCAGTGGTATGATGAGTAACAACGATATCAGAACTGCTTTTTTTGATTTTAAAATCGACGTCACTTTTGCGCCCCCTCGATTTCCTCACTGCAAACACATACTTGAAATCAATGACATCGATATGGAGAAGTCGCCAACATAAACTTCGCTGGCCAACATACAAACATTATCAATGAAGGTATCTTACCGAGAGCGTTTACCATGACAATACAGTCAAAGATAGTCATCACCGCAGGTGATATGGAAATTGACTTGAGTGGCGCAGCAGTTGAAATTGATGCTCGGCTTATTCAAATGCGTCGCGAAGATACATGGTCGATTGTGTTGGAACGTCTACGAGATGCTCGAGATGCAGCGATTGATGCTGCAATCGACGCTGCTCGAGATTATGGATTGCCTGAACGTGGATCAGCATTTAGCACGCTTGTGGAGAATTGTTCACTAACCAAGAAACCGGACCAGGTACTAGCAGCTATTCATTATCTTCGCGATGTTGAAAAAATATCAGACAGCCCTCCAAGAGTTGTGAATCAATTGTTTTCTGATGCTGGCATAGAACCACCAGGCAACCTCAGCCTGTATCTCAACAGACTCAAAGAACGAGGTCTACTCATGGTCCCTCTTGAATTCGGAGAAAAGAACAGATTTGCTCAACTCACAGATGCGGGAAGGGCACATCTCGATAAACAATCAACCTCCTGAGCGCCTTATGGTAATGTCTGGTGGCGGGGCAGGTGACCCCCGGGACGATCCGGATTCGACAGAAGCAGAGGTTCTCGATTGCTCCTATCAGAATCATGCAAAGGGAATTTTCAGGAAAGGTCGGCACCGTGGATCAACATTCCGGAGAGCGATTCTCGACGAAGCAGACCTAACGGAAGGCGACTTCTCTGAATGTGATTTCCGGCGTGCATCAATGGTCGAAGCGGACCTGATGAAATCTGCATTTGATGGAGCGGATTTCAGGGGAGCCGATTTAAGAAAAGCCCGTTGCAATCTGTCAAATTTTCGAAACTGTAAGTTGGAGGGAGCTGACTTACGCGGGATACGTGGCAAGTATGCCATATGGCAGGGGAGTGATTGGTGGAATGCTATATTGAATGAAGATTTGGAAAAAGCATTAGCAAAGAAATGGCCTCGTCCAGACAATCATTCTGATTCATCATAAATGATTTCAACATTTCTTGCCTCATCAAAAGCCAGTTTCGCCCTCGCGTTGATTAATGGGAGCAAGGCCAAAGCCCCACATAAGAATGTACAAACACCGCACAAATAACCTGTAATCTCATACGTTTGAATGAGCATAGACTGATTCAGATGAAGTTGTGCTGCATCATGAATGATGATATTTCCCAAGATTCCTCCAATGAACGTGATTCCAGCACCTAGCAAAGCCAGCTTACCCCCAATTGGTTTCATCAAGTAAAGAAATATACTTCCTATAACGATAAATGCTGCACCAAATGATAGTGAAATCCCCCGAATAAGGTATCCATTTTGGTGATTTACCTCCTTGTGAAACTCTTGGAATTGGTCGATGGTAAGATTCTCTCCCTGCTCGTTGGGTACGTTAATCAGTGTTTCAATTTGGCTATCTGAAAGAGTTTCTGACCTATGATTTGACAAATCTGCATAACCTAGAACTGCGAAGAAAATTCCACCAAGTAAGAGCAGAATCGCTACCGTCTTTGGACCTTTGCGGTCGGGGCGTACCGCAAACATATCTGGAACTTCTGAATTCATCATCTCAATCATCCCTCTTACATGATTCTAGCCCTAATCGCAAATCATCTGGAATCGTTCTTCGTTTCATTGACTCCATATCCACACAAACTGTAACCTGAGATGATGTCCACAATAATTGGCCATGTTGATTGTGGAACTCATAGCACCATGTGCACGACGATTCACCGATTGCATCAATCCAAATTGTAGCAGTGATTTGATCACCATAACGTAATGGGAGATGAAAATCGGATTCAACGTGAACAACGGGAAAGCCAATTTTTCGTACGAGGATCAAATCAGCATACCGAATATTACAGATTTCCATCCATGCATCCTCGAAGAAACGGTGAGCAAGGTCAAAAATCCTCGGGTAATAAGCGATGTTTGCGAGGTCCACCATTGGGAAATCAACACCTCGCTCAATTCGAACTGCCATGACCTACGTATAGGTAGAAGCAGTATGAACTCTTGTACGAGCCATCGGTTTCTATGCCGTTGTGCTTATATCAACTTGGCAGGTGGAGCAAATACCCCGGCCCCTTGGGGTAGTTTGGATATCCTTCGACCCTGCGGAGGTTGAGACCCGTGTTCGAATCGCGGAGGGGCCGCCAAATCATGATGCTGCCTGCTGAGCACGATCTCTTTCCACCCTCTTTGCGACAGGGGGATGATGTTTTGCGACCTGCAGCATAAAATACTCATCGGATGCATAAGGCTCGTCGTGAATGAGCACTCGAGGAGAGTCCGATAGCAATTCGAGCACAGACAAAACATCATCATAGTGGTAACAATACTCAAAATCGGATGAATCATCGACCACCTTGGTCCATTTTCTTTGGTTCTTTTTCTTGAACCATATCGTGAATCCACTCACCAACGGGTTGGCATCGGAAACTCGCCATTTCCAACCATCAGTTCCTTTAATCTCCGCAGCAGATTCTTCGGGCTTCATTACTGCGCCAGTTGTGGATTCAATCCATGACTTTACGATCGAGGAAGCTGGACTCGTAGAAAGCCCATACAATTGAAGCATCGCTCTTCGTAGAGGGCCATGTGCAGGCTGAAGGATAAATTTGTCATCATTTAGAAGCATCAAGAAGTAAGAATCCAAAACATCGCAACCGGGAAGATCTGAGACATTTTTGTAATCCGGTTGAATGCATACTGTTGCCTCCTTCCCCTTTAACTCACCCTTTCTTGTTGTTTTTGTTGCTTGAAGCCCACTCCCTCCAGCAAACGGGTTTTTGAGTCGTGAAAGAACGGAATCAAGCGGAATTGAGTATGTTGCAAGATTCCCGAGTACAATGATGTTCTCTGCATCGAAAATGATTCTCTCTGGATTCTTTTCAATTGTCTTCATCAAATAATCGAGAGAGGTTTGCATTGCAGTGAATCCTGAATCGATTCTGCCTTGAAATTGCTTTAATTTCTTTTTTTGATATTCGGTTGAGGGGGAAGGGTGCTCAACCTCTTCTTCATCTGCTAAGAGAAATTCATCGCTCATGAAGAATTCGGAATTCGAGGGTATTTGAACTCAGGAGGGCCAATGAACTATCTCCCATTCTCGCTCCTCTGCGAATTTTTGCAGTGGCCCTTCTGGGTTTACAGCGATAGCATGGCCGCATATTCGCATAAACCACGAATCCGCAAGAGTGTTTCCGTATCCGTAACACTTTGACAGATCATGGCCATTCATCCTCGCATCTTGCTCAACTATAGGCACCTTTCCTTTTCGACGAGGCACGGACCATCCTCGTTCAGATCCTGATAGCCATCCTGAACGCGTTTCAGGCCCACAACCATACACTTCATCCATGTTGAGGACGCGTGCCATCGCTTCCGCCATCGGAGCAACTGTTGCTGTAACGAGTACCAAACGGTGTCCTTGTTGGCGATGCCATTCAAGCCGCTCCCATGCTCCTTCAGATATTTTTGATTTGAGCATGGATGTTGCTATTTCTTCTGAGTACTGTTCAAGAATGCGCCAAGATGCAAACGAAAGATGGCCGCGGTTACGTAAAGCGTCGTAAGGGGCCTTTCCTGTGAGAAATCCAATTGTCGCACCAAAAATCCATGCAACTGTTGCATGTGGAATTCTCCAAGGCCGCCTTTTTGCAAGAACGCCTGTCAACGTCTTCTCGCTAGAAGCGTTGAGTAATGTACCATCGAGATCGAAGTATGCTGCAACCTTCGATGGGTCGTCCATGCTCACCCGACTAGAAATCGATTGATGAGGTCGTCGGTTCAGAAATCCCGAATATTCAAAACAAACGATGGAAACGGTCCAGTCATGCAGCGCATGGTGATATTCATCCTTGTCACCTTACTTGCTCTGCCTATATCTGGTTGCATTAGTGGAAACGAAACTGATTCGGCAGCAGGTACGTATTCGGTTGATGTTCAATGGACTGAAATTTTACTCGAAACGAAGTCCGAGTATTATTCGGATGGTGAAGAAGTTGTTTGGGATTTAACATCGAACGATGTTGAACAAGAAATTCAGAATGCTGGGGGAATTATTGTTGGAATTTCAATGGTGCTTGACTATCCTAATGAAGATGAATCTGCCAATTTTGGTTTCTGTACGGGTTTAGAAGATAATGTTCCAGATGTGATTTACGGAACTGTAACAAAAAATTCATGGACACTTACAGAAAGTGATTCCAACCCAGGATCTCACATTCTCAACTTGACTTGGCATAACCAATCCTTACTGGAGATGGAAAACATCTCCGGAATGTCAAAGTCTGAAATTCTCAATCAAATCGATCTTGGTGAAGTCGTCTTCGGAACGTACAGTTTCAAAATTATGGTTGAAGCAGCCGCTTATGATGGAGGAAGTTGCACGCACACAGATAATGGTGAGAATGTTGCAAGCTCAATATCACTATTGGTCATCGACCTTGATTTGATTGGAAGTGATGATGTTTCTTCCTTGGCAGTTGGAAACGGTTCGATTTCCATCATCGTTTTTTCCCCTTGGTTTATCGGAATGCTCATTTTGGTCGGTTATCTTTTCACTAAGAAAGAACGGTATCATCTCACTGTAATCCTCGAGGATGATGAAGTCATTGATGAATCTCAATCTTCGGCCGAAGAAGGGAAGACATTGGTTGAAAGTTATCGTGCTCGAGTGTTGACCCTCTGTGCCCTTTATGTTGCACAGGGCATACCATGGGGTTTCATTACCGTGACCTTCGTGACTTATTTGGCCGTTGAAGGTGTAGCAGCAGGCCAACTTGCTTTCTTACTCACGCTTGGAACGCTCCCTTGGTCGGTAAAATTCCTATGGGGTCCAATTATCGATCGCTATCAGTTCCCAGAAATGGGTAAGCGAAGACCGTGGATTTTAATCGCCCAAACAGGAATGATTGTTGTTCTCAGTTCTATGTTGTTGATCCCAAACATGTCCTCAAATGTGACGCTCGTTGGAGTTATGTTCCTCGTTTACAACATCTTTACTGCTCTACAAGATGTTAGTACTGACGCGCTTGCTGTCGATATCCTTGAACCGCACGAATTTGAGAAAGTCAACAGTTACATGTTCACTTCGAAAGCAGTTGGGGGAATCATAGGTGGGGCGGGTTTGGGAACCATCATCGGATTTGTTGGAATAAAGGGAGCGATTGTGCTGCAAATTCCAATCCTCGTTGCCATCATGCTGGTCCCATTATTCATGACAGAACGGCCTGGAGAGAAATTGTTTCCATGGAGTGAGTCTTCTGAAAAGATCGTTGAACAAGAAACGATTGAGCAAAAGAATTTCAAAGACATTTTCGACAATATCAAAATTGCCTTCTCGTTTCGCTCAGCGCAACTCGGTGTTTTATTGAGTTTGATTATCTCACTCTCGTACTTCCTCATACCTATTCTTCCTCTACTTTTCGTCCGAGAATTAGGATGGACTGAGGAGCAATTCAATGCCACCAAAGGTGGCGTAATTCTCATCGTTACAATGCTAGGTTACATGGTTGGAGGCCAGTTAGGAAAACAGTTTGGAGGCAAAGCAATCATCATCGGTGCGGCGTTTTCAACCGCTCTCATTTCCGTCATCTGGGGGATAAATGAATCTCTATGGAGCAATGGACTGTTTATGATGACTGTATGGAGCCTGCAGACGTTTGTTTGGGCCATGGTATCGATCAATATTTATTCCCTCATGATGCGAATTACATGGGCTGAGGTTGGAGGAACTCAATTCACGGGATACATGGCGATGATGAATCTCTCAGCAATCATAGGGTACCAATTAACGGCCCCTCTAGCTGCAAGATTTGATTATTCAACGCTGTTTTTTATCGCGGCATTGCTTGAAACGGTTGTCATCTTCGGGGCAATGTTCATCGATCCTGAAGAAACTCGGCGAGAGATGGCAAAAAGGCTCTCCGATTGAGTTTTAATTTTTATAACCAAATCGCAAATTGAAATTACAGCAGGAAACAAAATATACTGAAATGAATAATTTGACGTTAATGGCACGGAATTGGAACAAGATTTGGAGATATGTACACTTGCTGGCAGGAGTTATGTTGGTAGTTTATCATTCAAGAATTGCATACGTTGAGTACGGATGGATGGATACTGCATGGTCTGCAGAAACAGACAAGTTCGTTTCAACCACCTTCGTATTCTTGGTTATGTGGACTGGTTTAGCAAAGTGGCCAATCTATCCATGGTACAAGAAGCGACAAAATCGAAAGAAGCGTGAGGAAAGGGAAGCAGTCGCAACTGAATGATTGTTGAGATTCGAAATATCCACATGCTTGGTGTGATTCTGCTACCAAGCCATGTGAAAATTGCGGAGCCACTTCTAATCTGATTTTTTATCCCAATCGTGTTGGATGATTGCTTCGGCGATAGCTTGAGCATCATTGAGAATTAATTTGTCTATTTTTATCCCACCAAAGATTGTATCTCCAACTACGACTGAATCCTGTATCGAAAGAGATTTTCTACCCGCGCTATCTCCTCCAATATCTTGTTCTTCTAATACCCGATCAAGATTCGATTTCGATGCCAATATCTTGTTTATTTCAATTTCCTTTTGTCCAATTTCAACCTCCAAGCTAGCTACTTTTTTACGGGTTTCTTGCAACTCAGACTTGGCATTTTCTGCATCTTGCCGGGCATGTTTCAATTGAAATTCTAAGGCTGAGATAATGTCATCTAACGTAACTGGGCCAGTCGATTCTGTTGATTCTCGAGAGTTTTGGTCGGCTGCTTCCAAATCAATTCCTGTTCTATTGGCGGACTGATTTTGATAAAACGATGATTTAACTTGGCTTATTCTGGAACTTATAGCGAAAACATCCCTAACGCACAATGAGTAAATTGCAACAAGAATAACGCAACATGATATTGAAACTATACTTTCTGAGATTGAGAGATCCCATTCCCCTGCAGGAATGAAAAAACCTTCACTTACTCCTCGCTCAAGAATTAGAACTAATGCGACTCCTAATAAATTCAAAACGAATAAAACCAAAAAAAGCGATACGATAATCATGTACAACTGGAGCACCAAATTGTTCTTTGAAAAGAGTTGGTGGTTGTCCTTCTTTTTGTACAAGTCTTTGATAAATAAGTTAACCAGGATACCGGCAGCGGCAAAACAAAATCCTACCCAAAGAATGTACCAAGATGTCCCTGTAAGCATAAATTATGATACAAACGATGGTTATTTAATTGAATTGCAATATCAAGATTTTTTTGAACCAATATCTTTTGCTTGAAGACACCCGTACACCCGGCGTCCAGCACGATGGTCTTGCCACCATGTCAATCGATCTGCAAGGTGTCTTGGAATAAAGAAACCAACTTTTCGAGGAGTCAGCCCATGATTTCGCATCGTTCGATCATGGGACAAATTCGCAACAATCGATTGGGCTGAGCACCCTGGGTTTGCTGTCACAAACCGCATAATTTCTTCTTTCAGTCGTTCAAAGCGTGCCTTTTTCTGGGAACCTTTGCCCAGTCTTCTTGGGGACATAAACGCAAATGTTTGCGTTTACGCTTATCAAACAAATGGGGGAATTCCCTATTCCATTGTGACTGGTTGAACAGTCTTCCAGTTGGCGGTAGCCAGTTTCTTGGCCTTTCCATCCGCAATAATTGGAGCAATTTTATTCAAGCGGCCGTGCATACCATGGACTTGGAATTTGACTCGGAGCTCAGCGGTAAGTGATGCTTCAAGGGCTTGCATTTGCTCATCATCCAATTCGACACTAGCGAGTGCTTTTCCAGAAGTGATGGAGGAGATGGTGAACATCTTATCCTTGCAAGAAAGCGATGGTCTGAAATCCATATCATCTGGGTGATTCATCCATACTGAAAGATCAACAGAGAGGGTGTCTCTGATATTGACTCGACTGATTTCAACGGATTCAACCATGCCACTCAACCCTCCCATACATTGACCATTGAAACCCTTTTCGTCTTGACTTACTCAAATGCAATTTCAGTAATGATCGGTTCATGAATCACTATTCGAAGTGTTAGAGTCCAGTCGTTACCTGGATCTGGGTCAGGAAGAAATTCTATTGTCGAATCAGGATTTGTCTGTAATGCTTTGACGAATAACCTCCAAGAATCCTGTCCAAAGTTTTGGCCGGGCTGGCCAAGAATCTTCCGAAGTACGACCTCTTCAGAGTCAGCTTCAATAACTTCATCGAGGCCTTTGGAATTGAGATCATTTGCTGTTATTGTCGCTTTCGCATTTTCAGATTGGGTAACGTTACCGCCCTCGGTTTCAGCTTCCTCATTGAACCCATCTTCTGGTATTGAAATGATGAGTGAAAAATTGTCATAGGGCTGGATGATATCATCTTCGAGTTCTAATGTGGCTTCAAATGAGAGGATTCTTCCTTGTTGTCCGGGAAGGATTTCTTCTGTCCACTCATCTCCCTCATCGAGGTATTCTGACCATGATTTTTCAATGACGCGTTCCTTCCATTGGATGTTGAATTGTCTCGCTGAAACATTTATTTCAAACAACTCTGTAACAACCCCACCTTGGCCATCATCGATAGTCAATGAACCGGTGTAAATGCCGCTCGTATTTGTTGGGAGGAGAGTTTGTGGATCAGTAGAATCGACATCATTTCTGCCATCACCGTCTCCATCAGAATCCACGCCCCAGTCCAAATCCCATTGGAAGGATAGTTCAGCCGACTCAGGGTCGCTGGAGGAAGAAGCGTCAAGGAGTACTGCGTCACCTGCTCGGGGATTATCGGGATAGTTGAGTTCTATTGTTGGAGCGCCATTAACAGTTACGATAGTAAATGCTTCGTCGATTCCTCCTTGGTCGTTTTCGACTTCAAGCGAAATGGTATAAACGCCAAAAATATCGTAAATATGTGAGGTGAAACCAGTGACGGTTTCCGAGGTCTCTCCATCACCAAAATCCCAGCGATATGCAGTGATTATTCCCTCTATAGCATCGGATTCACGTGCATCAAACGTGACCATTTCACCTTCTTGGATGAGAAGAGGATACACTTCAAGGGTTGCTCGAGGTTTGGTCGTTGTATCCAACGCCTCTAGACATCCAGCAAGTGAAAATGTTACCATAACAGCAGCAAGAAACAAGCCACGTGCCCGCAGTAGTTTCTCTTGCATGAATTCCCCTCAATTCGGTCCTATATCTAACCATGTTGTTGTGCTGAGTAAAATTTGACCGATTCAGGGCGTTGTCTCGCTTGGCGGGTCAAAAGATACCTCTGATGGAATATCACCAAGGATACTTGCAGATTTCAGATGGTTTCCAATGTCCTCAATCGAGTTATGTTCAACAACATTTTTTTCGGAAAAATTTTCCATTTCAGTGTCAAGAAGCGCCTCTTCAACCGTAGTTCTTTCGCTATCGTAATCTGGAGCGGGTAAAGCTTCAACAATTTCTGGTTGTTCCTCATCGGAATCCAATACCGATTCAATAACTGAAACATCTTGTTCAATATCTCGTTGATATTGCTCCTGGAGTGTAGAAAGCATATCATCTTCCGAACTCTCTTCCATTTCGGTTGTTGATTTGCGATTGGAAAAAAGGCGTCGGAAGAAACCCATACCCTTCCGTATCAAGGGACATTCATTAAACTGAGTGAAGCAATTCTGTCAACAACGTGGCTTAGGAGATAGTTCTTCAATTGCATCTTATTGGGGGTTTTCATGGAGCTGCTTGAAGGCGAACGGGTTCTCGCTTTCGATTTAGAAACTACAGGCATCAGTACCTCCAAAGATCGAATCGTTCAATTGGCCCTGATTGGTTCTGATGCAGATGGTTCAGAAATTTCCTATGACCAATTGGTCAATCCACGTCGACCTATTCCTTACGATTCACAGCGAATTCATGGGATATCGGATGCTGATGTTCGTGGAGAACCTGATTTTGCAGAAATTGCAGATCGTGTTGCTGAGTTAATCGAGGGTTGTGTCCTCATTGGCCACAATGTTCGCCAATTCGACCTTGCGATGTTACGAAATGAATACTTACGAATCGGAGCTCTACCTCCAGAACCGAAGGCAGTTCTCGATACACTCGAAATGGTTCGTAGACTCAAATTACCTCGACCTCATCGCCTTGGAGCACAGTGCAATCGCCATGGCATTTCCTTAGAAAATGCCCACACGGCATCCGCAGATGCTGCTGCATCCTTGTTGCTTCTATGGAAATTGGGATTGGATCATCCAAGTTACTTTCGTAAATCATTGGAAGAGGTTGAACAGTGGTGTGCAACTGGTTCAACTGCTAAGGTTCAATCCGATCTCGGCCCACAACTCGATGACTTGGAAGTTGTTGATCCGAATGGGATGGTACGCCGGGACGGGGATCACATGGTTCTTGCAGTTGGCCGCCACCGTGGACGGCACCTGGAAGAATTAACCGGAATCGATCCTCGTTATCTTCAATGGTTGCTCTCTCCAAATGGTATTGAAGACGAACATGCCGTTGAAGAAATCAAGACTTACCTGAGTCAAGAATAGGGGACCATGGTAAGACATCGCACCACGGTCCTACACGCCAAACTTCACGATTCATCATTGCACTCCCGAGGAAAATTGGCCCTTGATGTCCCTCATCCAGTAAACTCTCGATGGCTTCTTTGCCTCGTCCATCGAAGGTGACGTTGCGTATTTGCCCCGTTGGTTTAACGCCGCCAAACTCATTTTCCGGTATGCATTCTTCAACAATTGCTGTTGAGCGTTGTTGGTCATACTGTTGCAAAATCACGACCCCGTCTGCAAAGTCACCCTTATGGAGCGTTTTGTTTTCATGCCGCCAATTCCACCAATGTGGGCACCAAGCTTTCCAATCGCAAAACCCTCCACAAGAGGACTGTCCTGGCGTTGGCTCAAGAGGGGTATCGCTTGGCTTTGTGGCATTCCATGCCTCATATGCAGCCTCGAGTACGTTCTCCCCAATTGCATCCCATTTTGAAGATGTATCTGTATACCAACCCTGTGCTTGTACTGGAGGTGCTTTCTCATTATTTGACAAAAGGATGTCTCGATACATCCTCAATTGTCGATTGACTTCAGGCTTGAGTTTACCTTGTGGTGGTTTTCCGGTCTTCAAATCAGCAACAAGCCAGCCAGTAAGGCTTCCAGATTCATCAACATTTGCGAGTAAGAGATCCAATCGTCCCATCAAGCGGCCATCCTTTGTCACCAATTCGCCCTCGACTGCGATGACAAGCGATTGTATTTTCTTCCATAAAGCAATAGTAATTCGCTCATGTGACAAACCCTGGACTCCGACGTGATCGAGAAGCATATTGATTGCTCCCTTCTGTTGTTTTTGGGCTTCCTTGTATTTCTCTTCTTTCCAGTTTGGATGGCGTGGCGTGTCATGAAAAATTTGCTTTTCCTCCTCCCATCGATTCCTGAGCAACTTATCTGCTTCAAAGCGAATCCAATTTGATTCTGCAGGTTCACGTCCTGAGAGATCGATTTGCAGCAAATCTTCGATTGATGCATGAACTGCAGTTCCTAATGATGCAGCCATTCCAGTCTTTTTGGGCAGGCCTTGTCGGCTCAGCCAATACATCCGAGGACATGTCTCGTATCGATTCCACGCAGAAGGCGAGAGGCTGTGCATGCGTTGTTCGACCATGGTCAATGCCGGTCTTTGATGGACATGAAACCTACGCTTGAAGCCGAAAGTGTTGAATGCCTCCTTGCAAAGTTGTGGTCATGGAAGGGACCCTTGTCAAAATTAGAGCAGACGTGATTACCGAAGGTGCGCTTGTCATTACTTGTTTTCCAAGTGTTGGAATGGTATCAAGCGTTGTCGGGCATTATTTAATCGATAATCTGGATCTTGAATTTGTTGGAGGGGTGGTTGACTCTCGTCTACCACCATTGACACTGGTCACTGATGGGAAACCAATGCCAATCATTCGAGCGTATGCAGGGAAGCCTGAATGCAGTATTGAAGGATGTGATAAAATCATCTTGCTTATGAGCGAACTTGTTATTCCAAGCCCATTGGTTCACGATATTGTATGGGCCTTGTATGATTGGTCAAAGGGTTCAAAAATTCGTATGGGAATTTTGGTCGATGCCTTTTCCAAGGAAGGTCTTGGTGGAAATTCAGGTATCGAAGAGCCAACTGTTGATTATAATGATACAGAAGGAATTGATTTGCTCGGCATCGGAGCAACAGACCACGTATGTGATATGCTGAAAGAGATGGAGATGCCTCTCTTGACCAGCGGCGTCATTCGCGGTATCAACGGTGTTCTGCTCAGTGAGGCGCGTAGAAGAGCCATCGATGTCATGAGCGTTATGGTCGAGGCTGACCCACGATTCCCTGATGCGAGAGCTGCGGCTGCATTGGTCAAGAAACTCAATGCTATTTTACCAACAACACATCTTGATGATCAACCTCTGCTTGAAGAGGCGCAATTGCTTGAGGAACAACTAAAATCACTGCTTAGCCAAGCAGCTCCTACTGAGGCGCCTTCTCCGTCATCCATGCTTTACGGTTGATTTCTGTCGCACAATTAACGCAGCAAGTATGACCAGAATTACGAGGATGCTCATCCATGCTGGAAGTAAGAGCGTAGTTTCTTTGACGAAGGGCAAAAATTCTGTGAGCGAATCAGCCCTTGTGTAGGTCCCTCCAAGCGAAGCAGTAAGGAGCATGCAACCTGTTGAAATGGAACCAAACGCATTGTGAATGTGGTGCGAATTTATGTCCCCCTCCATTTTCCAACGCGTGAATAAAACGCCTAAAGCAAGTCCACCTCCTGCTGTTGAAAGTAACATTTTGTTGGCAAGAAGAGGAGAGGTGTGAGCTCCACTTGGCGACGATCCTAGGCCTGAAGATATTGCGAACGGTAATGCGAGTAGGCCGAACAATAAGGCCATATGTGCCGTTGAATCCATCATCGCGAGGAATTGACTGTTTTTATTTTGAATCGACAAAATCGAATGCAAGACAAAACATAAACCTGCAAGTGCAAACGATCCGACAACGAGTTCTGTCGTTATCACATGAAACGTAGCAGATTCAATCATATGTTCTCCTCCATGTAATCTTTGAACTCATCCTCTCGATGTTTCGGTTTTCGAACGAGAATGACCAAACCAAAGAAGAGGATTATGTGAGCAATCGATTGAAGTAACAGCGCTGTTTCATCTGCTTCCCACGTTGGATCAACACTTGAAAGAGAGAACCAGGGCGTCGTTTGTTGTGGCCCTTCACCATCTAGGATGGCTCTCCATTCGATTGTGGAAGCCGTTAATGCAGACGGTAGGTCAGCGGCCCAGCAACCGTTGTTTTGTGTGGTCTCAAGTTGATACGACTCTCCAGATGGCTCCCGCCATTCAATAACGACATTATTTGCTGCAATTGTCTTGAGACACAACGTCGTTGATTCACCTACCTCTCTTGATGTCGGTGGGTCGTATTCTGGACTGATTCTTTGTAGATTTTCAGGGATGGGTTCAACTGAAATTTCGAATGCTTCAGAAACGCCAAAAAAGGGGCTTCCAGCATCGGTTCCTGAATTGTCCCCATGGTGCACAGATACGTAGAGCAATTTCTCACCTATCTCATCGGCACGAAGGATCCAGGAATGAGAAAGAACGTTGGATTCGGGGGGTGCAAACTCGATGTAATTGTTTGAGCCACCCATTCCATCGGAAAGTATGCTCCAGCCATCGGTAGTTGGGATATCGCCGTTAGCATTGGTCGAGGAAAGAAGGAAAATTCCGATTTGATCAACATCATGTGATGTGTCAAAGCCTGAAATCTGGACAGTAATTTCAGTAGGTTGACCAACCCAAACAGTTCCAGAAGGTTGTAAATTGAGTTGTAGATTCGACGTTGCATTCTGATTGGCATCGCCGTGACAAGCTCCCCCACACTGCATGTTTTCCAACCCGTTGCCGACTCCACCAGGATTCCCGCTAGCGTGAAGTGGAATAATAAGTAACAATGCAAGTAAGAGAATTAATTTCTGTTTCATAATCAATCCCTTCTACCAAATAGAGCCGCACCAAATAACAGGATTCCGATAATGATGTAGACCGAACCTAAACCTAGACCTGCAAAAGAAGATGGCCCCTGCTCAACCTCAATTGTCAATGAATCAATATCGACGTTTACTGAAGGGGACTGACAAGGAGATTCGAGAATCCGATCGCCGAGCATTGTTTGGATCTCATAATTTGAATTACCGCCTAAATTTGGAGAGTCGCTAAAGGTTGTCTCATTTGTCAAACCGATGATTACTCCATTTCGAGAAATTTCAAACGATGCTGGAGCAGAGGATGTCCAGGTCCAATCGAGTTGAACGTTGGTACCAGATACCGTTCGAGTAAGATTTGGACAAGACAAAGCTGAGATGGGTTCAATCGTGATAGAGGTTGAATTCGTTGCTCCAGATTCATCGGTAACTGTGAGAAATACCTCAACGGTTCCGCTTGCTGGCATCAAGAACGACGTCTCATCTCCAGAGGACGCTCCATTCATCCAAATCCATTGATAGTGGATAATGGAATTGTCTGGATCGGTTGAGGTTATTCCTGATAGAATTACTCGCTCTCCAGCATAAAGCGCATCTGTCTTTACAGAAATCCTCGCAAGAGGAGGTGTATTTTCTACAATGATGGTAGCTGTTGAATTGACTGTCAACGTCCCATCTGTGACAACAACTTCAACACTCCATAATTGACCTGGACCGAGATACGAGGAAGGAACGTTTGTTGCATCATCAAGTGAGCTTTCTCTAAATCCATTTCTGAACCACGTAATCGATGAAACTTCAGTGGTATCACCGTCAATGTCAGCGATAGTTGTCTGAACGGAAAGGTCGTCTTGAGAGGTTGCATTTTCAAGAGATACAGAAAGAAGTGGTTCTGAGTTAAGTATGATCACAGAAAGAGTTTCGCTTTGAGAACTCATTGCTTCACCATCATTTGCTTGTACGACAGCAGTCCACGATTCGCCTTTGTTTGTGGTAGAAGATGGAAGCGTTGCTTGATTGTTGTACTCCAGTTGTATTTCACCCTCAAGGTACCATGTTACGCTCATCGTTTGTTGGTCTCCATCAACGTCGCTCATCATTGCCATCACGGTCACATTTTGATTGGTAGCTGCTTCTGAAATGCTGATATTTGCTGATTCCAATACAGGAGCAGAGTTCAGTATCTCGATGCTTAACGATGGTGTCCAATTTGACCATTCCGTGCCATCATTTACTCGCACTTCGACTACCCAAAGATCGCCTTTCGCCGTCATCGTTGAATCAAGTGTTGATGTTGTAATTAAGGTCAAGACATCGTTTTTCAACCATCGGTATTGTGTGTTAACAATAGAATCCATATCTGCATCGGAAGAGGTGGAGAAGGCCACAAGTGTGTCAAGAGTTTTCGGATTGGTGGGTGAGACCGTGATGCTATCCACCGTTGGAGCATTGTTTGACTCATCTCCCACAATGGAAACGGGATTTGAACGAACCCATGAGGAGTGGCCATCCCCATCATGAGCACGGACTTCGACTTCCCAACTATCGCCAGCCCGTGTCGCTAACGAGGGTACGACTGAAAAACCATCCAAGCCGTCTTGCAAAATGCCGTTTAGATACCAGCGATACTCGAAAGTAAGCGCATCTTCATCATTGTCTACATCACCGGTTTTTGACGCAATTAGGTCATCGTTCGACGTTGGATTCAATGGAGATATGGCGGCCGAAGAAATCGTAGGAAGGGAATTCAACACCGTGATTGTGTTTGAACTCTCGGTTGCGCCGAAGTCTTCTCCATCACTCGGTGTGACCGATGCTTGCCAGTTGTCTCCTTTGGAGGTAAATGTACTCGAAATTGTCATCATACCGTCAAACTGTGGTTGATGCGTCCCATTGAATGACCAATGGATTGTCGTCCCTGATTCAGTATCACCGATGTCTTGATCGGAAAATGTGTAGGTGAGGGTAATGTCATCGCTTGATGTTGCACTGGATGGTGAGATTTGAACATCGGATGCAGTTGGTGGAGTGTTGGATACGACGACCGTTTCTGTAATGGTTACAGATTTGGTTGACCAAGCATCGCCACTGTCTCCGTTTGCACCATTTGCTGTCAATCCAGCTATTCCAACCGATACTGTTCCGCTTCCAGAAGGTGGAGCAGTCCAATCGAAACTCCATGCTCGATTCGCCTTGTTCGAGTGCGTTATCGATTTGCCATCTACTTTGACGCCCGAGTTCCCTCCTGTCGATAGTGATCCTTTGTCAACTTCAACATTGAACCCACCATGTGTCCCTGATACGACTCCAGATACTGAAACTTGAATCGAGTATGTCTGGCCAGCAGTGTAACTCGATGGGAAATTCTCAGAAATAGCAACAGAAGAGGGAGTGCTTCCATGACAGTTACACCCTCCTGAAGAAGAGTGTATACCACTTGATTTCGCCTCCATTACAGGCGTGAGTAAGACCATTGCAACAACAGCAGAAAGGAGAACGGCTTTCAGTTGCATAGAAAAAAAGTAGACCGTACTCGTTAAGAATGTTCGTTCTTTGCGACAGAAAATTTCTCAATAATCAAACAGTGTTGGTTGGGTCGCAGACGATTTGTTTTCAGGAGAAGGAGTCGTTTCTGACAATCGTTGCAGCAAAGTTTTCTCATCCCAAACTTGGACATTCAGTTTTTCCGCCTTAGCAAGTTTAGACCCTGCGTTCTCTCCAGTCACAAGTACGGATAAATTCCCAGAAACGCTGCTTACAACCTTTCCGCCACCAGCCTTGATTCGGGCTTGAATACTCTTCCTCGATTCTGAAAGTGTACCTGTTACACAGAAGGTCATCCCCTCGAGTGGTCCTCCAGCTTCTACGAACTCTTCTTGCTGGATTGTCAAGAAAGAGAGAAGGTCGGTGATGAATGCCTTTCGAAGGTGTACTCCATTTCGCAATTGGAGCGCAACAATTTCACCGACTCCGTCAATGCTTGTCAATTCGGATATTCTTGATTCGTCATCGAGGCTATCTCTAGCCCAAGCTAGGAGTTGATCTGGATCTTTGAAGTGGTTGGAGATTGCCGTCGCAAGTTCTGGCCCTATGCCTGGCAAACCAAGTGCACTAAGGAACTTCGAGAAGGTCATTGAACGACTCTTGTTGATTTCATTGAGAACTTTCTCTGCTGACTTTTGCCCCATTCGATCAAGTAAGAGTAACACACGAATATCGAGTCGATACAAGTCAGCAATACTCGATACGAGGCCTTCATCGATTAGTTGCTCAACAAGTTTCTCTCCGATTCCATCCAGCTCTAATGCTCTGCAATAGTAGAGGAGGCTACGACCAAGTCGTGCCGTACATTGAACGTCTGTACAACGAAGGAATGCCCCTTCAATTTCAACTGGCCCCTCGCAAGAAGGGCATACATTCGGAGGTGTAATTGCCCGACGTTGTGGCAACTCACTATGGAATGGTTCTCCATCCGCATGCACCCGGCCATCGAGATCGTGCTGTGTTGCTGGACCAAGGCTCGCTTCAATCTTCGGGATTACATCTCCACGACGCACTATGCGAACTTTATCGCCAATTTGAATACCCAATCGTTCAACCTCTCCAAGGTTATGCAAGGTGGTGTTTTCCACAGTTACACCACCTACGCGTTGAGGCGCGATGCGCGCAACAGGTGTAATCGTACCCGTTCGACCTGTCTGCCAGTCAACATCGAGAAGGACCGAGTTTGCCTCCTCGGGAGGGAACTTCCAAGCTAAAGCCCAGCGGGGATGATGTGCTGTCATACCAAGTAGCTCTCGCTTTTCCAGATCATCAACTTTGAAGACGAGCCCATCGATTTCAAAACTATACGCCTCTCGCTTTCCACTCCAAGTTTGTGTTTCGTTGCACAGAGAGGCAATAGAGGTCGCTTCAGTATCTGAATCATGAACAACCCAAGGTGCTGGCTCAACGCCTGCAACTTTGCTCAACCATTCGAGAATTCGGCTGTCAAATAAGTCATTGGGTGGCGCTTTCGAATCTGGATGTCGGTACGATTCGTTCGGAAATTTGGCATCGTATGCCAAAAACACCAAGTCACTTGCTTCTGCTTTTCCATCTGCTTTTTTCTGACGAAGTGCCCCTGCTGCGAGATTTCGTGGATTTGGCGAAATCTTCCGATACTTTTCTTCAAACACAGACTTTCTCATCACAACCTCCCCTCGGATGTGAACATCGACCTCTGTACCAAGTGTGTGTGGCACGTTCTCGACCTTCCGAGCATTCTTGGTGACGTCTTCACCCCTATCGCCACTACCGCGAGTTGCTGCGCGAACTAAACGCCCTTTTCTGTATTCAAGTGAAAGTGCTGACCCGTCGAGTTTTGGTTGAGAAATGAATCGTGTTGATTCAAGGGAAGATTCCCTGACAAAATGAGCAATGTCCTCGTCATCTGTTCCTTTGTTTAGAGAACGCATTGGAAACATATGATCGACTTTAACAGTCCCTGGATCGATTTCCGCCCCAACCCGTTGTAATTGTGGATGCTCGGAATCGGCTTGCTTGAGTTCATCCCAAAGTGCATCAAATTCAGCATCTGAAATTTCAGTCCTTGCTTGGTTGTAGTACAAATCTGAATGATATGCGATTTGTTCCGCCAACCAAGCTACGCGGCTCTGTTTGGAAGTTTTTTCTTCGCCATCATGAGCCATGTTTAACCACCAAGTTGAACCCATTTAAGGTTCATGATTTTTCAGTTTTAATTCAACAAACTCGCCATCAGCCATCGGGCAGCGAGTCATCACAACCTTCGACATAATGCGCATGTGGATTTCAGCTACAACAAATACTGTTGCTTCAAACATGTGCCCCGATTGAGTTACAAAATCATCGTCTGCAAACGTTGCGTGGAGATGAGTGAATGCCGAACCATCTTGATGTCGAGCCAGATTACCCTGAAGCGTGACGAGCTCTGCAGGTTGTTCAAGGGTTCGCCGGTGATAGGTGAATGTTTCATCCATGTAACCATATGTTGAATTCATCGTTCGACCAATTCCACTTGTGATCATTGCTCCATCAATTCCAAGTTCATCTGCAAGTTGACGTAAAGAAGCATGAATCTCTTCGCCCGGTTCTAGGACGACAACCACATCATCTCCGCTACGCGCCCATTCCATGATGCAAACACGGCAAGGAATCACTTAGCCATACCTCTCCTCATTCCTCTTGGTCTGGGTGAAGAATTTCGATGATTTTCTCAGCTGCAATATCAAGATCACCACGATCACCACCCAGAGGGAGTGGTCCAAATGGGCCCCACCCTTTCCTTAACAACATGATGCGATGTTTTGGTTGACGTTTAGGGAGTACGAGCCGCCCCCATTCGTAGCGTTGCCCATCAGCAAAAAGGTGGGTTGAGGTTATTGCATACCGTTTCGGAACCAGTAAAGAAATGATATGCAATCCAAGAAGCAAATCCCAGAGTAAGACATAGATGATTGGAGTGTTTGAAAACGAGGCGAATCCCCAAGGCAGAACCATCATCGCTGCCATTGAACCTAAATTTGCCCATTGGCGAAACATTTCGTGATTGCGTTCACTTTTCCATGCAAACCCATCATTGGGCAAATGACCAATTTGCGGAATGTCTCGGTGTTGGCGAGTAAGCCACCATGCATCCCATGCAACAATAACTCCGAGAATCAGAACCATAGCGATTGCAACGGGTTCTGCACCGGGAAGCATACCATTACCTCAGAGCATCCGTTCATCAACTTCGCCCAGATTCTTTGGTCCACCACCACGAACTCGAACAAAGAAAATGATGAGAACCAAGATTAGTATTGAAGCAAATAGAATGAGAGGTGTTGCTGAATCTTCTGAGTCATCAAGTGCTTTTCCTTCGAGTTCGTCTGGTATTCCATCACCATCATCGTCTTGATCTTCAAAGAGGGTCGTCGACGAACCGGCTGGGCACTGAATTCGATCGGGTTGTCCGTCTTCGTCCGTATCAATCCATGCGCATGGATCCTTTGGCCAAGCATCCTTTTCATCGAGACGGCCATCGTTATCATCATCTGGATCGTATATGTCAGGCCCACATTGCAACCCATTCGTTGCATCAAACCAGGTGTCTGAACTGCATGTTGAAGTCCAATCTCCATCCGTGTCGAGTTGAGTAATTTCAATATCGACTTCAGCCATGGTCGATAATCCAAGATCATCTACAGCAGTCAATTGGACAACAAAGAGGCCTGTATCGAGGGAAGTGATGTTGAATATGGTTGAGGCATCCGTCCCTTGTTTTACAAGTTGATTTTGAGCATCAAAGACCTTCCATGATACGACAATGTCAGATAGGGCAGTTGCATCATCAAGAATCGTCAACGAAATTTCAATGGGCATCGTTTCCATGTACCTTTGTCCCGAATATGGTGACTGAATGGACAAAGCAGGAGGAGCATTTGCAAGCAATATGATTTGTACATTCTGTTGTGAGCCAGGCCCAATAGGGAATTCGTGACTTGTTGGAAGACTTAGCGTGGAAACGACCGCTACGGTCGCCTCTGTCGTCGAAGTCGAACCGTCGGAAGTTGTTCGCTTATGAAGCAGTTCAATGTCAACAAACAGCCCTGTTCGTTCGATTGGATTACTGAGCAATGACGAAGTTAACGAAAAAGATGAGTCGACGACTTCTCCATTGAGTAGTGCATGCAGTGAATGTGTTGACCACTCATTGAGCAATCCGCCTTCATCGATTGAAACAGACCCTATGAACGATGAATCAATCGCGTCAGTGGTGCTACTTGCAAGTGATACATCACCATTAAGTGAAGATGATTCAATTCGAATATCGAAGTATTCAGCCGACAATGCCTCGACTGCATCGATTGAAAAATTTCTCAATATTGCTGGGGCTGGATCTTCAAAGTCATGGGCATGCAGTTTGACCCCAACAGAATAGTCTGTAATTTGTATTTCTTCGGCAATAATAGGTTCAGATAGCCCGTGACGTATCGTCAGACCAACACCAGAATTGTCACCATTGAGCACGATGTTGTGCAATTTGGCTGAAGTTTCGTCGAGATCAATACCCGGGGCTCCGAATACTGAGAGATTATTCAAGACAATATCTTCGCACATGAAGGCAAAAACGCCTCCATTGCTTCCTGAGTGAATAAGTGAGTCTCGTAGTTGGAATCCATGAACAATGGATTGCATTCGAACCGTGTATTCTCCATCAAACAAAGAGGATTCGACTCCACTAACTTGGCCCGACGTACCCGTCAAATCAATCCCGTCATCAAGTCCCACTCCAAGAGATACACCCTGGACATCAACTGTGGAGAGACGTGCCCAGAGACCATCGCCTTTGCAGTCGGAAAACGTAACCCCGTGAAGAGCAATTGTAGCATCTTGACTTTGGCTTTTGATACAGATTGAACCTGCGTCTCTAAGTTCTGAATCGATAAGTGTTAACGATGAGTGAGACGAGGCATCGATATTGATCAATGGATCAGCCCCTGCAGAGCGTGCAAATTGAGCATCCTGCGCATTCACCTCACCTCGCCCAGCCATGGTGATTAGAGGCGAGCCTTCTGTTAGAAGGGTCCCAGACAAATCGATTCGAGAACCAACGATTCCATCCAGCAGTAAGCCCCCCCATCGGGCGCCAAAACCTGTCGAAGAAATGGTTGCAGTTCCTGCTTCAAAGACGCCTTGAACATCTATTATTGCATTCGAAGAAATACGTAATTCAACACCATCATTCACTGTCATCCTCGTGTTTGAAGCAATTGTCAGATCTCCTTCAAGCCGATAAGGGCTCCAAGCCTCTTCAAGAATCAACCATGATGTAATTGTCCCTGTCTGGACTGTTGAAGCCATGAATGTGTGAGATGTTGATTGTTGAACGTTCCATGCATAAAACTCGGTAAAGGACCCGATTTGCATCGTGACCGTTTTGGTACTCTCTTGAACGTCTCCTTGGGAATTAACCGTACGTGCTGTCGTTTGTGCTGTAACCTGACCAAACGAATCTGTTTGGACAGTTTGACCATCGACAATAACCGTTGCTCCTTCAACTGGAAGGCCTTTGTCGAGAACTTCGATATCTAAAGTTGAGATTAATGTGAATGAGGCTCCAGTACCAGTAGAAATTTGTCCATTTGCTTGCCCACCTATCATCTCAACTTCGCAGTAAGGCATAATCGAAATTGTTGACGTAAATCTCACATTTGCTATATTCTGAATTTGAGAACAGCCCCACGATACAGGCGATTGTATCTCCAACCCTTGACCTTCTGATACGAGGGTTGATTGGACACTCATCGAAAAGGATGAAGCGTTGAGGATTCCGTTATCTCCAGTGATCTTTCCTGAATATCCCAGATCTACAGAAGAAAATGAATCAACGATTAAAGTCGTGTCAATGAGTTTGAGGTGTGAATTTAATCCGAAATTCAAATCTCCGTTGAGTTGGTGTGGGGAGCCATCCGTTCTAGGACCTAATACGATTGTAGAAGAATCTGGTAAATTCCAGTCACCTTCTGGAAGGCTGATGATTTGAACCGTTTGGCCTTGCTGATTTCCAAACAACTCAGTGCTCACCCCTTGACCATCGTAAAGCACTTCGACAATGCTTCCAGATGCAAGAAGTGGTAATGAGGCCACGCCGTTCGAATCAGCAACTGATTCAAATCCATATGCATACGTCTTCGCTTGTACTGGTTGATCGTTCACGTCAACAAATGAAACATAGGTTTCATACAGATATCCAGAATTGGTTGTTGAAACACTGCTTGTGGTTGGACCCCCATAAAGGAAGGTTCCATCGCCAAGAGCGTCGCTCAAGCCTTGTGGAGTGTTCAAAGGAACAAAATCTCGAACGTGGGCTGTTGATTCATCCTCAAGGAGTAAGGGTGTGTTGTGTAGATTGGCTGTCCAATCGTCAATAATTCCTGTTGATGCCTCACTAAGAACAACTCCATACTCCTGAGCTGTTGTCGTAAGTGTACCAATGGACGCTTCGGAATCAATTGCATGTAGGCCCTGTATATTGCCGTTGATAAACGACCCAACATCTGCATCCAACGTTGAGTCCTCAAGTTCGACACCATAAGCAAAACCATTGGTTGTGATAGAGGTCGATTCGACGGTAGTGTACCAAGCATCCAATCCCATGGAGGCAGTGTCGAGGCTGTTGTAAGGTTTTGAAATTTCAACCTCATTCCATTCATGTTCACCTTCAAGAAGAATTGCAGCAGGGCCCATGCCTTCGTTTAGTGAAATTGTTGACTGTGTGATTTCCGAATTTAAGCTTGAGAGAGTTATTGCAGTTAGATTAGCAACAATGGTGGTTGATTCTAAACTTATCAAACCAATTCCTGAAGCCCGAAGTCCGAGTTGGTTTGCATGAATTTGTGAATTTGTTAGAGTAGTAGTGCCTGATCCATCAATATCCATTCCAGTGTCAGCGTTATGAATGGAGAGATCGTCAAACATGCAATCCATTCGACAACGAATATCCACTGCTGGACGATCTACGTTTTCTTGTGTGAAATTTACATCATTGAAGGAGATGGTGTCCATGGCGCCCCAAAGTAGGCGATCCCCTGAGAGGAGAGCATTGGAGACGGTCAAATCATCTGCATCTGTCCCATCAATGACCAGCCCCACACCTTCGCCATAGATACTGGATACTGTTGTTGAGGCGCCAGCATCTGAGCCGACAGCAACACTCACATTCTCAAGCCCAAGGCCAGTGATACTAGCGGTTCCAGATATGATATCTATCGCAACTCCAGTTTCAAAAAAGGATACATCATTGGCTGTCAAAGTATTCGTTGACAAGATACCTGTCCCAGTATTGGTAAACATTCCACGATCGATGGCAAAATTTCCGTGGTTAACGACCGATTGGACGTCAATGGTTGACATCGTTACGTTCTCTGCGTCAACCGTTCCAGACGACGAAATGTCAAATCCAATGAAACTGTTGTTAATTGAAATTGAATCATGAATGGTAACATCGCCATGAACTGTTAAGGCAGATTCTGCCCCAGAGATACTGATATTTGTTAAATCAGCCGAAGCTCCCGTTGATACGAGAACTCCTCCCCACAATCCTGCTCCAGAGGAGCCAAGGCTGGATGATACTTCGCTTGTCATGAACTCAGCATCGCTAGCATGCAAAACTCCATCAATTTGCAACCAGTAAGAGCGGGCATCGACAATGGTACCGGGAGAAATGACAAGCGTTGAGGACGAATCAACTGTGACATTACCATTCAGAACAACTGTTCCGCTCCAAGTAGTATTGGTTGAAATGGTTGAATCCGATGCAGATAATGGAGCAATTGACATTCCAAACATTAGAAGAATCAGAAGAATCGCACGCGAGCGCATGGGATATGCTAGCATTCAAGCCATATCAATGCAAGGCATATCGGTTAGAGTAAATGAACAAACTCATGAGGAGTGGGCCTGCCCAGATTTGAACTGGGGTCTGACGGCCCCCAGCCGCCAAGTATAGGCCAAGCTAACCCACAGGCCCGGGAATCTCCTCACTT
>MDTE01166030.1_pt1 | contig 55669 bp, 53 predicted proteins | sample 811231 | NCBI WGS metagenome assembly MDTE01 (sample SAMN05326651, study PRJNA326480) | marine metagenome | isolation source: seawater | place: Indian Ocean: Red Sea | collected 2010 | reverse complement strand
GGATTGGGAGACTTTAGATCATCAATCTAAGTATCTTAATTGGAGAATTGAAACAGGTCTTTTAGATTTATTAGAACCTTTATTAAACGGAGGGGCGGCAGGTCTAAAGGCTATAGTATGTGGCCCTAAACACGACAATATTTAACATTAGTATAATATACTATTTCGCATAATATATATTATGTTAAATTATTAAGTTTATTTTAAACTTAAGACCTTTATTGCCTCGTATGTATTATTAAATGTACGTTTACTATATGTTATGAAATAAGGGTTTAAATCTTTTGGATAAGCAACTTTAAAATCATTTATTGGTATTTCTATATTGAATATATTTTCTTCTTCATATCCTATATGCTGCAATCTTGTAGCAAATGGGTTACCTAATCCAAGTGTATATATAGGTTTCATGTCTTTATCATGAAATGTAATCATGTATTCGTCTTTAAAATTCACTTTGTTATTTTTTATATAATTTTTTCTTACTTCTGTAATATTAATATTTTTAACATCTAAATTGTTATTAGATATATTCAATGTAAGGACGTTTTCATTTTGTCCAATTTGAGGTTTAATATTAAAGTAATCTTTTTGTTTATTTTTTTTAGAAAAAAATGTACTTATAGTTGCAGGTTCGTAATTTTTCCAATTAATTTTATAACCATAGCCTAATGCGCAACATTGTTCAGCATACAAATAATTATCAATATTAGATAAATCAACTGTGTCGTCTGTATCTTTAACACCATTAATTCTATGCCAATACCATGTTCCAACATATGGGTAATTTGGATTAGCATTAGGATTTGTATTTGGATCTGGGTCATAATAATTCCACATACCAAAAATACCATCGTAAAAATCTCTTGGATTTAAAGGATCATTTGGTGCAATTAAATTTCCAGATAGATCATGAACTTGCCATGAATATGTTGTCAAAGCGTCATCATCAGGCCTATTAAAAGTTACTTCTAATTGATTTTCTAGATCACTTTGTTCAATACCATCTATATACCATGATAATTTGAGTTTATTTGTATCAAATACCCCATTAACATCAAATGTTATGAATTCTCCTAACGATTCTGAGTTATCTAAATCAACATCTTCGCTAACATCAGATTTAATTATAAAATCATCAAACCCATTAAATTGATTAGTTATTGAGCCAATAGCAAAACCTTCAACATTTATTTTTCCATAATCAAGGAAACAACACCACATAACACTTATCCATTTGGGCCTATAAGTATCTACTTCATCGTAGTATGTTCCTTGAAATAATCCTATCTTATCTCTACATGAATCATCTTCATTTATGCCAGGATAATTTGGATCATAATTTGGATCATTTTCATCATAGGTATTCATATAACATTCACAATCTTCATAATCTAGATCGTCTCGATAATAAATAGATCCATCCGAATAGTTATAGCAAACGTCATAGTCAACTCCAGGTACATTCTCAAAATCTTCAATGAAATGACTCCATTTAACTAAATTTGGATCAGAAACTGCTGTAGTATTCACACTAAATTCTGCATACCATGATGGAAATGACCTTTCACCTCGTGAATCATATTCATCACCCATAAAACCGTGAGAATGACCTAATTCATGTTGAACAATTTCAGCTGATCTTGGAGAAATTGGTTGGATATTAACTGCACCTTGAGCTACACCTCTACCATCTAGTGTTGTTAAAAACGATACAGTATCCCAATCACCAACGACATCACCTATTTTTGATCTATCAACATTACCGATGCAATAAATCCTATCATCCCATGATGCATAACACCCTTTTTCGATATTAAATACTGAAGCTCCAGTCAATTCAACCTCTTCAAGTACAAGTACATTAAAATAATCATTGAAGACTTCATTAGCATCAGAATTTTTTAAATTATTCACAGATTCAAGCAGCCTTAAATGAAATTCATTTTTTTCGTCAAGGCCATTTAGTTGATCACCTATAAATATATAGTTAGTTCTAGCCGTATTAGTTGGATTACCGGTCAAATAATATAAATACTGTTGGCTTGTCTCGCAATTATTGCCTTCGCTATCACAATTGTAAGTAACTGATTTAAGGTCTTTATTAGATATAAAATATCCTTCTAATTCTCCTTCGCATGTAGTGTCTTCAAGATCATTTGCACATAATGACATAGTAAAAAGACCTGCATTTTGAATTGAATCTAAATAAAAAATTAAACTTTGATTTTCAATAAGAACATCATTTTCTGTTGTTTGAGTTATATCTAAACTTGCATTAACTGATTCATTTTGGAGCTGGCCATAAAAAGTCAGTTCATTTAAATTATTGTCAACATCTGTAATTTCAACATTTATAGTTAAAATATCATCAAAAATTAAACTTAAATCAGAATAATTAGTTAAATCATCAGTAATTTGGATTACAGGAGGATCGTTAACTGGACGAATAGTTATTGATACAGGAAATGACCTTATAAGTTTAGCGCCAGTTGGTACATTATTATCATCTACCCTATTTGCTGTTATTCTAATTATTAGCGAATCTGAACCAAAATAATCTTGATCAGGTTGATAAGTATATGAACCAGATGATGTTAAGTTAGATTCACCGTTTGATGTTGTATTAATAAGTTCATAAGTAATTTGCGATTTATAATTTGTAGAAGCTATAAATGTAGAAGTATAACCATTATCTTCATCAATACTTATTGATGAATTAGCTGGTAAAGTTAATGCAAATGGTGCTGAGCCTCCTCCTCCGCATGAAGATATGATTAAAGATGAACACATAAATAAAAATAAATAACAAAGTCTTTTCATATAATAAAATTTATATGAAAATCAGACGTTTTGTCAATTATTATTATTAATCAATAATTGATAGAATTTTATTTTTATTTGTTTAAAATACAACTATGTCAAAAGAAGATCAATTAGAATTTGATGGTGAAGTTATTGAAACACTTCCAAATACAAAATTTAAAGTTAAATTAGAAAACGGTCACATTATTGATGCACATATTTCAGGAAAAATGCGTAAACATTACATAAGGATTCTTACCGGAGATAAAGTAAAGGTTGAAATGACGCCTTATGATCTTACTGTGGGAAGAATTACTTTTAGAGGCAGATAAAACTATACTTTTATTTTGTCTTTTTCAGACTTAAATACTATTTTATTTTTTATAAGATCTACTTTAATTAAGCCTCCATCTTTTAAATCACCAAATAATAATTTATCAACAAGAGGTTTTTTTAAATTTTGAGATATAAATCTTTCCATAGGACGTGCTCCCATATCTTTATCATAACCATTTACTGCAATCCATTTAATTACTTTAGGAGCTACATTAATTTCTACTTTTCTCTTATCTAATTGCGCTTGAAGCTTAACGAGGAATTTATCGACAATTGATAAAATAACCTTTTCATTTAAATAATTAAATTGAATTATTTCATCAATTCTATTTCTAAATTCTGGGGAAAATAATCTTTTTAATGAGTTCATAGCATCTGTTTCATTAGCAGTTTTTGTAAACCCGATATTACGTTTAGATAGCAATTCTGCACCTATATTAGTTGTCATTATAAGTACTACATTTCTAAAATCGGACTTTCTACCGTTATTATCAGTTAACACTCCTGCATCCATAACTTGTAATAAGATATTAAAAATATCAGGATGCGCTTTTTCTATTTCATCTAATAAAAGAACGCAATTAGGTGACTTCACTATTGCCTCGGTTAATAAACCGCCTTGATCAAAACCTACATATCCTGGTGGTGCTCCAATTAATCTTGAGACAGTATGCCTTTCCATGTATTCACTCATATCAAATCTGATTAATTCAATTCCTAGGATTTCAGATAATTGTTTAGATATTTCAGTTTTACCAACACCAGTTGGACCTGTAAATAAAAAAGATCCAATTGTTTTATTGTCATCTCTAAGCCCAACCCTAGATAATTTAATTGCATTTGATAATGTTTCAACGGCTGCGTCCTGACCAAATATAACTCTTTTTAAATCGTTTTCTAAATTTTTAAGATTCTTCTTATCGCTTGAACTTATAGTTTGTTCAGGGATCTTAGTTATTTTAGAAATTGTAAGCTCAATATCTGATTTATTTACATTTAGTATTTTTTTATTAGACCTATTTATATTTAACATTGCACCGGTCTCATCTATTACATCAATTGCTTTATCCGGTAAAAATCTATCATTAATATATTTTGATGATAAATCTATTGAGGCATTTATAGATTCATCTGAATATTTAACTTTGTGGAAATCTTCATATATTTCCTTTATTCCATGAAGAATTTCTACGCACTCATCAAAATTTGGTTCATTTATATCAATCTTTTGAAAACGTCTTGATAAAGCCTGATTTTGATCAAAAATACCTCTATATTCTTGGAATGTAGTTGAACCTATGCATCTAAGTTCACCCTTACTTAATGAAGGTTTTAGAATATTTGATACATCTAAAGGACTACCAGATGCGGAGCCTGCTCCTATTATTGTGTGTATCTCATCTATAAATAATATTGGATTATCTTTAGTAGATAAATATTTAAGAACTTCTTTTAATCTTTTTTCAAAGTCTCCACGATATTTTGTTCCAGCAATTAATGAAGTTATATCTAATGAAAAAATTTCCTTATTTTGTAAAATTTTAGGAACTTTTTTATTAACTATCAAATAGGCAAGTCCCTCAGCTAGTGCAGTTTTACCAACTCCAGATTCACCTACCAGTATCGGATTATTTTTATTTTTTCTTGAAAGAATATGAACTAATCTTTGAATCTCTTTTGACCGTCCAATTAATTTATCAATTTTATTATCCTTTACTAAATTATTTAAGTTTATTAAATGTTCATTTTTATCGTCATAATTTTCTTTTTCTGTATCCCCAATTTCTTCATCGATATTTTTTTCAATTCTCTTTTCTGGTCCATGAGATAAATATGTAACAACATCAAGCCGGCTTAATTTATATTTATTTAACATAAAAACAGAATGAGATTCTTTTTCAGAGAATATTGCAACTAGTATATTTATTGGTTTAACAACGCCTTTACCTGAAGATTGAATGTGGAATACTGCTCTCTGTAAGACTCTTTGAAAACCTAATGTAGGTTGAACTGGTTTTTTTTCATCAACTTTACGTATTATAGATTTTAGTAGATGGCTATTTAATTCTTCTTCAAAAGACGTTGTTGAAATTTTTTTAGTCTTAAAAAATTCTTTAACTTCAAAGTCATTTAAAATTATTAAAAGTAAATGCTCTACAGTTATATACTGAATGTTAGCTTCATGAGCTTTATCAAATAAACTTGCAATTGATAATTCTAATTCTTTACTAAACATTTAATTAATCACTTAATGGTTCTATTTCGCTTAATAGTGGATGTCCGTGATCTTTAGCCATTTCATTAACTTCATATGACATCATTTCAGCTATCTCTTTTGAGAATATACCACAAACTCCCTTCCCTTTTGTATGGATAGTCATCATTATTTCTGTAGATTTTTGATGATTATGTCCAAAAACAGTTTGAAGAACAAAAACAACAAATTCCATAGGAGTATAGTCGTCATTAAGCATGACTACTTGAAATAAAGGTGGTTCCTTAAGTTCAGGTTCTTTTTCTAAGACAACGGAGCCAGTTTCTGATGATGTGTTTATAGTTTTATTCTCTGATAATCTATACATTACATACGTTTTATCATCTCTTCAGCAAAGCCTGATGATGAAACTTTATCTGCATCAGTCATCATTCTTGCAAAGTCGTAAGTAACTTTTTTTGCCGATATTGTTCTATCCATTGAGGACATAATTAAATCCGCAGCCTCAGTCCAACCCATATGTCTCAACATCATTTCTGCAGATAGAATTAAACTTCCTGGATTAACTTTATTTTGTCCAGCATATTTTGGAGCGGTACCATGAGTTGCCTCAAATACAGCATATTTATCAGATATATTAGCTCCAGGCGCAATACCAATACCTCCAACCATAGCTGCTAGTGCATCTGATATGTAATCTCCATTTAAATTCATAGTAGCAATTACATCGTAATCAGTTGGCCTAAGTAGTATTTGTTGAAGAAAAGCATCACAAATTACATCTTTTATTACTATTTTATTCCCATTATTTGGGTTAATTATTTCTTGCCAAGGCCCATCGTCAATGATTTTTCCATCATAATTATTTTTTGAAATTTCATAACCCCAGTCTCTAAATGCACCCTCTGTAAATTTCATAATATTGCCTTTATGAACCAATGTTACCGAGGATCTATTATTTTCAATAGCATAATCGATAGCCTTTCTGACTAACCTAGTTGTGCCATCTTTTGAAATAGGTTTTACTCCAATCCCAACATTTGTATCAAATCTAATTTTTGTAACATCAAAATCAGATTTTAAAGTTTTAATAAGCCTTTTCGCATCATCAGTATTACTTTCGAACTCTACACCACAATATATATCTTCTGAATTTTCTCTAAAAATTACCATATCTACATCTTGTGGCCTTTTAACTGGAGACGGCACTCCGTTAAAATAACGAATAGGTCGAAGACAAACATATAAGTCTAATAATTGCCTTAGTGATACATTTAAAGATCTTATGCCTCCACCAACAGGTGTTGTTAATGGTCCCTTAATGCTGACAACAAATTCTTTTAAAGCTTCAATAGTTTCATCAGGAAGCCATACATCTTTTCCATATATTTGTGTTGATTTTTCACCGCAATAAACTTCCATCCATTCAATTGATCTTTTATTTGAGTATGCAATTTTTACAGCTTCATTGACAACACTAATCATAGGAGGAGTTATGTCAACTCCAATACCATCACCTTCTATGTAAGGTATTATTGGATTATTAGGTACAATGATTTCCCCATTTTTATATGTAATTTTCTTACCTTTATCAGGAATATTTATGTTTTTATAAGCCATATATAAATAAACTCACTAATTTAGCTGGTTGCTGTTAAAATCGGTGATAATTATACTCCTAAAACATTAATTTATATATTAATTTAGAACTTGTAACAATGAAAAAAAATAGTGTTGTAGTTGGAATGTCTGGAGGAGTAGATTCTTCAGTTTCAGCATATTTATTAAAAAAAGCAGGTTACAACGTCACAGGTTTATTTATGCATAATTGGCAAAGTGAACCAGGTGAAGTCTGTTCCTCTGAAATTGATTTTAAAGATGCATCAAGTGTTTGTGATGTATTGGATATACCTTTACATAAAGCAAATTTTTCAGATGATTACTGGAATAAAGTTTTCAAAAAATTCTTAGAGGAGCATGAAGCTGGCAGAACACCTAATCCTGATATTTTATGTAATAGAGAAATTAAATTTAAATCTTTTCTTAATTATGCAATCTCAATTGGCGCCAATTATATAGCTACTGGCCATTATGCAAATTTAAAAAAAATTAATGACGTAACATATTTAACAAGGGCGAAGGATTTAAATAAGGATCAAACATATTTTTTACATGAAGTTAAAGAAAATGAACTTGATAAGTGTATATTTCCATTGCATAAGTATTCAAAAAATGAAGTTAGAAAAATAGCAAAAAGAATAAAACTACCTATATTTAACAAAAAAGACTCTGTAGGAATATGTTTTATTGGCGAAAGAAATATGAAAGATTTTTTGGGACGATTTATTAATTTATCTAAAGGTGACATTTATGATGATAAGAAGCAGTTAATCGGTCAACACAATGGTGCAACCTTATATACAATTGGGCAAAGGCAAGGATTAAAAATAGGAGGAATAAAAAATAAAAAACATTTGCCATGGTATGTTTATAAAAAAGATATAACTAAAAATGAAATTTATGTTTGTCAGGGTTCAGATAATATATTACTTTATGCTAAAGGGTTAGTTTGTAATAAGATTTCATGGATAAATAACTCTAGTATTAGTTATCCATACACTTGTGATGTTCAAATTCGACATCAACAGAAACCTGTGAAATGTACAATAAAAAATAAAAATAATTCTTATATTGTTGATTTTGAAAAAAAAATTAAAGGTGTGGCTCCAGGTCAATCTGCGGTTTTTTATGATAAAAACATATGTTTGGGAGGTGGAATAATATCAAAAAGTCTATAAACTTATTTTGAATTAAAATTTATATATGAAATACATGCACAATAATATTTCTCCACTAGATAATAGATATGCACATAATATTCAACAAATCAGAGATTGTTTTTCTGAATATTCGCTGATCAAACACAGACTAACTATCGAAATTGATTGGATGATATATCTATGTACAAAATATCCACAATCTTTTGGAAAAATTAGTAAAACATCTATAAATAAACTTCTAGATTTCAAAAATAATTTTGATAATACGTATGTTAAAAAAATAAAAAATATTGAAAAAAATATTAATCACGATGTAAAGGCAATTGAGTATTTTATTGCAGATTTTTGTTCAAAAGATTCTACATTAAAAAATTATATAAATCTGATACATTTTGGTCTTACAAGTGAAGATATAAATTCTCTATCTTATGCAATTATGATTAAAGAAGGCATAAATATTTACTTAGACAAAATAAATGGCTTAAGAAAATTGTTAACGAAAAGTTCAAATAAATGGAATAACATTCCATTGCTTTGTAGGACTCATGGTCAACCAGCATCGCCATCAACTCTAGGTAAAGAAATTAAGGTATTTTCAAAAAGAATGGAAAGAGAAATTTTGTTACTTTCTAAAATTAAACCCCTTGCAAAATTTAGTGGTGCTACAGGTAATTATCATACTTTTGACATTGTAAATAACAAAATAAATTGGCCTAAATTTAACAAAAAATTTATTAATTCTTACAAGATTCAGCAGAATGAGATAACAACTCAAATTGAGCCACATGATTGGATTGCAGAAACATTGCAAATATTAACAAGACTAAACAATATTTGCATAGATTTTAGTACCGACATTTGGATATATATATCTAATGACATTTTTAATCTTAAAGTTATTAAAAAAGAAGTTGGCTCATCTACTATGCCTCATAAAATAAATCCAATAGATTTTGAAAATGCTGAAGGTAATTTTGGCTTATCAAACTCAATGAACAATTACTTTGTTAATAAATTAACAAAATCAAGACTACAAAGAGATCTATCAGATAGTACAGTTCTAAGAAATATTGGAATGTCTTTCGGCTATTCCGGTTTAGCACTAGAATCCTTAAAAAAAGGATTTAATAAACTGCAACCTAATAAGAAAAAAATTCTTGATGAGCTAAATAATAATTGGGAAATCTTAGCTGAACCTATTCAAACAATTATGCGTTATGAGGGATACCCAGATGCATATGATCAATTAAAACTCCTCACAAGAGGCAATAAGTTAAATAAAGATACTTACAAGGAATATGTAACAAACCTTAAAATATCGAAATCTTCCAAAAATAAATTACTTAAATTATCGCCAGCTACCTATATTGGCCTAGGAAATAAACTTTAGTTTTTAAGTTAAGATGTAGTAAAACTACATAAAAAAACACATAAAAACTGGATATATTGTTCATATTGACACAATTAAAATAATATTATTTACTTCACTACAAATAGTGGGGTCTATTATGTCTAAATTTAAAAATATACTTGAAAAAGTTACTAGTAACTCAGATATGAATTCTGATAACTGGAGTAATATAAATCCAGAGTACGTTGCAAGAATGCAATTACAAAATCAGTTTAAAACAGGAATTGATATAGCTAAATATACAGCATCTATAATGCGAAGAGATATGGATGAGTATGATAAAGATACTTCAAAATATACACAATCTCTTGGATGCTGGCATGGTTTTATAGGTCAACAAAAATTGATATCTATAAAAAAACACTTCGGTACAACCAAAAGAAAATATTTATATTTGTCTGGATGGATGATTGCAGCATTAAGATCTGAATTTGGACCCCTCCCCGATCAATCTATGCATGAAAAAACCTCTGTACCAAAACTAATTGAGGAACTATATACATTTTTGAAACAAGCAGATGCTAGAGAATTAGGTGGTTTATTTAAAGAATTAGATACTGCAAATGAAAATGAAAAATTATCAATTCAAGAAAGAATAGATAACCATGAAACTCATATAGTTCCAATAATAGCAGATATAGATGCAGGATTTGGTAATGAAGAAGCAACTTATCTTCTAGCTAAACAAATGATTGAAGCTGGTGCATGTGCAATACAAATCGAGAATCAAGTTTCTGATGAAAAACAATGTGGCCATCAGGATGGTAAAGTTACAGTCCCACATGCTGACTTCTTGGCAAAAATTAATGCCGTTCGATATGCTTTTCTTGAGTTAGGTGTAGATGAAGGAATAATTGTTGCTAGGACTGACTCTTTAGGAGCTGGTCTTACAAAGCAGATTGCTATAACAAATGAAGAAGGAGATTTAGGTGATAAATATAATTCATTTTTAGATGTAGAAGAAATAACTGATCAAACTATGAAGCATGGTGATGTAATGATAAGCCAGAATGGAAAAATCGTTAGACCCAAGAGACTGCCATCTAACTTATATCAATTCAGAAAAGGTACTGGTGAGGCGAGATGTATTCTTGACTCGATTACAAGTTTACAGAATGGAGCAGATTTAATTTGGATTGAAACAGAAAAACCTCATATTGGACAAATAGCAGATATGATGAGTGAAATACGTAAAGTAATTCCTAATGCAAAACTAGTTTATAACAATAGTCCTTCATTTAATTGGACATTAAATTTTCGTCAACAAGCTTATGATTATATGAAAGAAAATAATCAATCACTGGATGGATATGATAGAGATGATCTAATGAATGAGAAATATGACAATACAGATTTAGCTAAAATTGCTGACGATAAAATTAGATCTTTTCAGGCAGATGCAGCACGAGAAGCCGGTATTTTTCATCATTTGATAACATTGCCTACATACCATACAGCAGCATTATCAACTGATAATTTAGCAAAAGAATATTTTGGTTCTGAAGGTATGTTAGGTTATGTGGCTAATGTCCAACGAAAAGAAATTAGAGAAGGTATTGCATGCGTTAAGCATCAAAATATGTCTGGTTCAGATATGGGTGATGATCACAAAGAATATTTTGCTGGCGATGCAGCATTAAAGGCTTCAGGCAAAGACAATACAATGAATCAATTTTAACTTAAGGCTTTATATAAAGCTTGAGTAAGTAAATTTGAAGTTTTATAAAGCTCTTTAGTTTTCTGTTGTTTGTTACAAACAAATGCATATCCAAGCTTATATTTTAAGTCTGTAAAAGCCACCGATCCACCTATTCCTGAATGACCAAATGCACTATCTTTTATTATTGGAGCATAGTCATTATTATGATTATGATTTAGATCTAGCATAAAACAATATCCAAAATTTATTCTCGAACCAAAAAGGACGGTATCATAATCAGACGAATGAACTTTTATAGATTTTTTTAAGGTATCAATATCAAAAAGAATAATTCCATCTCTAGTGCAACCTGTAGCCAATATACCAAACAATTTTGATAAACTAGAAGCAGTTGCATGAAAGTTTGCTGATGGAACTTCAGCTTTTCTCCATTCAATAGAATTTGCATCGTATTTTTCAAAATTTGACCCATCAAATGCTTTTTTAAAATCTTTAGAAATAATAGATTTTTTGAAGTTTAGTAAATCTTTATTCAAAAGAAAATTAGGAATAAGCTTAATAAAATTTAATTGAGAACCTAGTTTTCCAATATCTTTGTAAAAAATATCTGAACACCTTTCTATTTTGTCATCTGTTAAACCCATATGAATATCTAAATCAAAAGGGATAGCAATTTCTTCTTTGAAATATTGTCCAATTGATCGACCTTCTGCTCTTTTAAATAATTCACCAATTAACCATGCAAATGTAATTGCATGATAGCTTTGAGTTTGTCCCGGTACTCTATATGGACTTTGTTTTTCTAATTCAGAAACAAATACATTCCAATTTGTCCATTTTGTTAATGGCATACCGTTCTGAAAACCATACATGCCAGATCTATGAGTTAAGAAGTCAATTACTTTTGTTGAAGATTTTCCATTACATGAATACTCAGGCCAATAATATTCAACTTTTCTGTTTACATCTAACTTACCCTCATAAATTAATTTATTTATACATATTCCGGTAATTGCTTTAGAAACAGACCAAACATTAACTAATGTAGTATTAGACCATAGTTTATTTTTTTCTTGGTCTTCATAACCTCCAAAAAGATTAACTACTTCTCTTCCATTATATTCAACAGAGATAGATGCACCTAATTCATGAGAATTATTAAATTGGCTTATAAAAATTTGTTTAAGTTTATTAAATTTATTATCACAGGTACCAGATACAATATCTGACATTACTATTTACAATTTTCCGGATCAGTTCTTCCGCAAATTTCACATGCTGAACCATCTTGTAAATTTGCCATACCTCCACATGATCCTTTAATAGGTTTATTTTTAAAAATTAAGCCAAGAGCCAAACATATAAAAGCTATAGAAATTACAAGAAAACTTAAAACAAATTCATTCATAATTTTAAATCATACCATTTATCTGAATAAAGGATCTCCATTTCATCTTCTGTACCAATAATAATCATTAAAGCTATTTCATATTTATTAGCTATTTCTATTGCAAGTGAATGTCCCATTGCATTAAATGCAGTAGCATAAGCATCTGCATAAGTAGCAGATTCTAGATGGACAACTGTTACAGATTTTGTAATATTGTTTATAGAAAGACCTGTATTAGGATTAATAGTATGTGTTATTTTTTCTCCATTAGGAGATAGATTAAAATTTCTATACTCTCCAGATGTTGCAATAGCCATATAATTAATGCTCTCATTTTTAATTATTGATATTGGTTGTTCTAACAAAGAATAGGGATTTTGAATTCCAATAATCCAAGGATCATTATAATTCTTACCATAAATTATAATTTCCCCTCCGATATCAATAAAATGATCTTTAAAATTATTTTCTAATAAATAGGTATGTATTTTTTGAACAGCGTAACCTTTTGCAATTGATGATAGATCAAACCAATTTTCAGAGTCTTTAAATAAGGAAAAATTATTATCATCTAATGAATATGATGAATTTTTTTTCTGAAACAAAGGATCATTGAAATTAGGTGCAAAACCTAATTCACTAGAAATCTTACCTAACATAATATTATAGTAACCCTGAGACTTATTTTCGACGTCTTTGGCGATAGTTAATATTTGAAATAAGTCATTAGATATAAAATGATAATTGTCATTTTTTTTATTTATTCTATTTATTTCGGATTCCGGTTTATAGTTTGATGCAATCATATCGATTTCATCTATTATTGAAATTATTGATTCTTTATGAGTATCACTTATGTATTTAGTTGAAGTTATAGACCATGTTGTACCATATGCACTTCCTGATATCGTATACGTTGAGCCTATATTATGATAATAAGCAATGAATAATAATAAAATACCAGCAATTAAAGCAATTAATTTAGATATAAAATAACGCGACATCAAAAGAAATATTAACCACCAAAGTCATCAAGAGCAATATTTTCTGGTTCAACTCCAAGATCTAATAACATATCTATAACAGCTTTATTCATCATTGGGGGTCCACACATATAATATTCACAATCTTCAGGTGCATCATGAGTTTTTAAATAATTTTCATACAAAACGTTATGAATAAAGCCAGTATCGCCACTCCAATCATCTTCAGGTAGAGGATCAGATAATGCTACATGCCATTCAAAGTTATCATATTTTTTTGCTAAATCATCAAATTCGTTAACATAAAACATTTCTTTTAAACTTCGTGCTCCATACCAGAATGTTATTTTTCTGTCAGTATTAATTCGTAATAGCTGATCAAATATGTGAGATCTCATAGGGGCCATCCCTGCACCACCTCCAACAAATACCATTTCGGCATTTGTTTCTTTAGCAAAAAATTCACCAAATGGGCCAAATACTTTAACTTTATCACCAGGTTTTAAACCAAAAGTCCAAGATGACATTAAGCCAGGAGGAACATCTTGTCCGGGTGGCGGTGATGCAATTCTAATATTAAATTTAATAATACCCTTTTCCTCAGGATAATTTGCCATTGAATATGCCCTAATTACTGGTTCAGAAGTTGCTGATTTATTATCCCAAATCTTAAAACGATCCCAGTCGTCATGATATTGTTTTTCAATATTAAAATCTCTATAGTCTAATTCATATGCGGGAGCTTCAAGTTGAACATAACCGCCTGCTTTAAAATCTACATTTTCACCTTCTGGCAACTTTAATATTAGCTCTTTAATAAAAGTAGCAACATTTTCATTTGAAATAACTTCACACTCCCATTCTTTAACACCAAATACATCTTCAGGAACATTAATTTTAAGATCATTCTTGACAGGTACTTGGCAAGATAATCTCCAACCTTCCTTTTGTTCAGTTGAGTTAAAGTGTGACTCTTCAGCAGCAAGTATAGATCCTCCTCCTTCTAAAACCTGACATTTACACTGGCTACAAGTTCCACCACCTCCGCATGCTGAAGCAAGAAAAATATTATTATCAGCTAAGGTTTGCAGAAGTTTAGATCCAGCTGGGACAACAATTGGATTATCTGTGTCTCCGTTTATTTCAATTGAGACATCTCCAGTAGAAACTAATTTTGATCTAGCAAATATTATCACCATTACTAGTAATAATATTATTCCGCAAAATGAACCCACTCCAAGAACCAAATCTGTACTCATATTTATAATGAAATTCCTCCAAATGACATAAAACCAAAACTCATTAAACCTACAATAATAAATGTTGTACCTAATCCTTTTAAACCATCTGGTATATCAGAATATTTTAATTTTTCTCTTATTCCTGCAAGGACTACAATAGCTAATGCCCAACCAAATCCAGCTCCGAAGCCATAAACCACACTTTCGCTAAAAATTAGATCTTTTTCAACCATGAAAAGTGATGCTCCTAAAATTGCACAATTTACAGTTATTAATGGTAAAAATTGACCTAAAGCATTATACAAAGCTGGAAAAAACTTATCTAAAACCATTTCTAATATTTGAACACTTGCAGCTATAACACCAATATAACTAATTAATTCTACAAATTCTAAATTTGAGCCTTCAATACCAAGCCAAATTAAAGCGCCCTCACGAAGTATATAGTTATAAATTAAATTATTTAAAGGCACCGTAATTAAACAAACAACTATTACTGCTATACCTAAACCAAAAGCAGCATCAATTTTTTTAGATATTGCAATGAATGTACACATTCCAAGAAATAAAGATAATGCTATATTTTCAATAAATACAGTTGTGATAAATATATTTAGATAATGTTCAAACATTTAATTCCTTTTTTGATAAATCTGCACTAGTTGAATGCGGAGATAAATTAAAATCATCTTGCTCTATTTGCGCAGGTTTAATTGACCTTATTAACCAAATAAATAAACCGATAATAATAAATGAGCTTGGCGGCAATAAAAGCAAATTGTTACCTAAATACCATCCTCCCTCAACTGAACTAAGTGGAAAAATTTCTATACCAAAAAGAGTTCCTGATCCAAATAACTCTCTTATAGTTGCAACACCTATTAAAATTAAACTATAACCTAGACCATTACCCAAACCATCAAAAAAGCTTAACAAGGGTTTCTCTTTCATTGCAAAAGCTTCTGCTCTTCCCATAACTATACAATTAGTTATTATTAAGCCGACAAAAACTGAAAGTTTCTTGCTTGTTTCATAGTCGTAAGCTTTTAGTAACTCATCTACAACAATCACTAGTGATGCAATGATTGTCATTTGTACAATTATTCTTATGCTTGAGGGAATAAAATTACGAATTAAAGAAATAAATAAATTGGAAAAGGAAATTACACTAATAACTGCTACACACATAACCATTGTTACAGTTAAATTATTTGTAACAGCAAGAGCTGAACATATTCCTAAAATTTGAAGTGTAATAGGGTTTTCTTCAATCAAAGGTTTAAAGATGACTTCTTGATATTTTTTAAGACTCATAATCAAGATCCTCTAATAATTTTGCGTAACCTGAACTGCCAAACCAATATGCAATCATATTTGAAACACCCCTACCAGTTATAGTTGCTCCAGATAAACCATTAATTTTATATAATTTAGAGGGATCATCATTTGGGACATTGCCTTTAATTACAGTCAAAGCAACTTTGTCATCTTGGTATATTTTTTTACCAATCCAAGATTTCTTCCATTTTTCATTATCTACTTCAGCGCCTAATCCCGGTGTCTCTTTGTGTTCATAGTAAGTTATTCCAGATACTGTGTTAAAGTCTTCTTCTATAGCTATATATCCAAATAATGTTCCCCAAAGACCGTATCCTCGAATTGGTAAAATTAATTTATCTATATTTCCCTGATCATCTCTTAAAATAAATATCTTGCCCACATTTTCTCTGTTTTTAATTATTGCTATATCTTCGGATGATGGAACTGGTGATGATAAATTAGAATCTTTTGTTGACATTAATGGATCGTATTCATCAATATTGAAATTTAGATATTGGTCCATTAATTGACCTGTTTCAAAATTAACAAATTTTTGTTCTAATTTTGCAAATTGTTCTGCTATAGTTTTATTAGCATCAATATCTATATCAGCGACCTGAAGCACCTTTATTCGTCTGTCGTTAAGTTTATTTTCTTTTTGCAACTCTCTAAGACTAACTGCTGATATTGAAACAAGCAAAGAACATACCAAGCAAACAGCAAAAGCTACACCAATAGTTTTATAAACCGAATCATTCATTAAAAATTTTCCTTCTTTTTTTAATATTTGACATAACTACCATATGGTCAATAACGGGTGCCAATAAATTTGCAAATAGTATAGCTAACATCATACCTTCTGGAAATGCTGGATTTATAACCCTAATTAATATGACAGTAACACCTATAACAATACCATATATCCATCTACCAGTATTTGTTCCAGAGCCTGAAACTGGTTCTGTTGCCATAAAAACTAATCCAAATGCAAAACTTCCTATAACTGCATGCCAATACCATGGAATATTAAACATTGGATTAGATGAATCTGAACTAACAAGATTAAATATCGAAGACATTACAATCATTCCAATTAAAGTGCCTAAAATAATTCTATATGAAGCAACTCGTGTTACTAGCAAAATAATTAGGCCAATTAATATAGCAATTATTGAAGTTTCTCCAACTGAACCTGGTATATTTCCTAAAAATGCATCAATCCAAGTATATGAGTCTTTTATACCAGTTAAACCATTTTCAGCTGCAACACCAAGAGCAGTAGCACCGCTATAACCCTCTGGAATAATTTCGTAATCAGAAATACCTGCTACCCAAACTTTATCTCCGGAAATTTGAGCAGGATATGCAAAATACAAAAATGCCCTTCCAGTTAATGCAGGGTTAAGAAAATTTTTCCCTGTGCCGCCAAAGATTTCTTTACCAATTACTAAACCAAATGATATTCCCATAGCAGCTTGCCACAGCGGAATATCTGGAGGACAGCTTAACGCAAATAATACAGTCGATACAAAAGCACCTTCATTTATTTCATGTTTTCTAACTATTGCAAATAATGCTTCCCATGCAATACCTACCGCAAATACTACAAAATATATTGGAAAAAAATAACATGCACCAAACCATAGTTTTGCAAAAAAACTATTTGGGTCATAGCCAACAAAATTTACAAAATAATGGTGCCAATCTCCAGTATTTTGTTGATTAATAGAATCTAGATATTCTAAAGAATTAGCTCCTAGGTTATACATTCCAAAAAACATTGCAGGAAAAGTTGCAAGCCATACGGTTACCATCACCTTTTGAATATCTACTGCATCACGAACATGGATAGGATTTTTAGTCTTTTTAGAATATGAATAAAATAAATTTTCTACAGCATCAAATAATGGGAACCATTTATTATATTTACCATTATCAACAAAACTAGGCTTGATTCTATTAAAATAATTTCTTAAAAATTTCATTTCTCTAAATAAAGTTTATTTAAATTATCTAATAATATTGATGAATAATCATATTTACTCGGACATACATAAGAACAAAGTGCTAGATCTTCTGGAGCTAGCTCCAGCATTCCTAAATCAACAGCTAATTCAATATCTGAAACAATAAGGGCTTTTAAAAGTTGTGTTACTAAAATATCTAATGGTAAAACTTCTTCATATGATGCTATTGGAACAACAGCTCTATTACCTCCACTGATTGATGTATTAAAAGTAAAACGCTTTGGCTGTAAAAAAGATGATATAAATACATTCAACTTTGAGTGCAAAGATGAACCAGGCATAGCCCAATTAAGAAATATTTCATTTACTTCATCAGGTATTATAGAAATTTGGCTATCGTAATAACCAAGGTAATTCATTACTCCATTACATTCATGACCATGTAATACCGAACCAGATATTACCCTTGATTCTGGTTGATACTTACCAGCTGTTATTTCATCAGAATTAGCACCCATTCTTACATTTAACAATGAAGGTTCATAAACAGATGGACCACCAAGTGATATTAATTTATTTATTCTAAGTACTTTATTAGATTTAAAGTATCCTAATGAAATAATATCTTGATAATTTATAGTCCATACGACACGATTTAAATTTACTGGATACAGCATTGATATATGTGTTCCGGATAAACCAGATGGATGCGGACCAACAAATTGATGATATTTAATTTTATCATTCGATTTATTGAAATCATCATTTTGATGACATAAAAATATTTCACAATCAAAAATACCTACGAGAAGATCCAAGCCTTTCTCAAAATAAGAACTATCATGTTTTATAATTTCATGTGGATCAATAGAAAGTGGATTAGTATCACAACAATTAATAAAAATTGCTGATGGAAGATCGTCTATTTTTGGGGTACGATTAAAAGGTCTTGTTCTAAAAGCATTCCAAAGACCGGATTCTACAAGAGCTGATTTAATTTCATTTGGTGAATTGCCAAGATCAAATTCTTTAAAATTTTCGTTTGATGAGATCTCAATTTCTAATGAAAGAAACTTTCTTTTATCGCCTCTATTAATTGATTTTATTATTCCACCTGCAGGAGCAGTGTAAAAAATTCCAGGATTCTTTTTGTCTTCAAATAATTTATCCCCGACTTTAATCATATCACCTTCTTTCGCCAACATAGTTGGTTTCATACCGATGAAATCATTACCAAGCAATGCAACATTATTAGATTTTGGATGGTCAGATATATTAGGCAAAGGTTTACCTGAAATTGGTAAATCCAGACCTTTTGAAACTTTAATCACTTTTTATGTGCCTTGTTAAAAATGCATTGAAATCTATAAAAAACAGTAGAATTATAAATCTAAAATGTTAATGATTCTACGTTTTTAACTAATTGGTTTAGGTAATCTAGGTAGATGTATACCAGCAACTTTTTTTGTTAAACCGATAACTTGTTTTGAATATCCATATTCATTGTCATACCAACAGTAAATAGTTATCCTGTTATCATTTACGATTGTAGCTTGTGAGTCTATAACGGAAGCAAAAGGACTTGAATAAAAATCTGTTGATACTATTTCAGGAGAATTAACATACCCAATAATTTCTCTGTATTCAGAATGAAATGCAATTGATCGTAAATAATTGTTTACTTCATCAACATTAACACATGTATCAACTAATAAAGACATTATTGCCAAACTTACATTTGGTGTTGGAACTCTTATAGCATTGCCAGTTAATTTACCTTTAAGATTAGGTAAAGCTTTAGCTACTGCATTTACTGCACCTGTTGAGGTAATTACCATATTTAGAGGAGCGCCTCTACCACGACGATTTTTTTTATGAAAGTTATCAATTAAATTTTGATCATTTGTATATGCATGAACTGTCTCGATATGTCCATTAACTATACCAAACTTATCATCCAAGACTTTAAGAACAGGAACTATTGCGTTTGTTGTACATGATGCAGCCGAAATAATAGAGTCATCTTTATTTATTATGCTGTCATTAATTCCATAAACGATATTTTTAATTTCTCCTTTAGCAGGAGCCGTCAAAATTACTTTTGAAGCTCCACACTTAATATGTTTTGATAAGTGTTCATGATCTCTCCAGATACCTGTGTTATCAATGACAATAGGATTAAAAATATTGTAATCTTCATAGTTCACATCATCTGGGGAATCAGCATATATAATTTTTACTGCATTACCATTAATTACCAATGATGAATTTTCTTCATCAACTCTAACTGTGCCATCAAATGTTCCATGAACAGAGTCTTTAGATAGTAGGCTCGCCCTTTTAAAAATATCATCATCAGTTGCTTTTCTAATTACAATAGCCTTTAAACGAAAATAGTTACCAGGACCAGTCGTTTGAATCATCATTCTTGCAACAAGTCTTCCAATTCTACCAAACCCATATAGAACAATATTTTTTGCTTCACTTGGTCTATTTGATGATTTATCAATAACAGATTTGAGTTCTTCGTTAATATAATTAGGTATTTTTGAAGGGTCAGTCTTAATATCATTAAAAAAAGGGCACTTTACTGCAATCTCACCAATGTCTATTTCACAATCATGTAATGACAAAGTATTTATGTATTCAAGAATTGGATAAGTTTCTAATTCACTAAGCTCGTTTTCATCTGCTTGTCTAGCAAATCTATGAGCTTTCATGATTGCTACAGGAGATTCGTTCACCAATGATTTTCCGTAAATTAAGATATTTATACCCTTTCTATATAGAGTGCCAATTAGCGGAACCATTAACTCAGCTAATGCTTCTCTCCACTTCCAGTCACCAAATGAGTCTTCTGGAAGAATTCTTTTTTGTCTTTTTGTTGATTGAAGACTAGTGTCCCTATTATCTGTCATGAAATGATTATAAAGGTTTATTTAAATTTTCTAAATAAAACTAGTTAGTAAATCTATCTAAATGAAAATTTGCATTTCCAAATAACGCATCAATGGCAATCATCTTCTTTAAATAATGGCCGATCATCATTTCTTCACTAACACCCATACCTCCATGGAGCTGAACTGCTTCTTTTGCTGATAATTTACCCGATTTCCCAATATGATATTTTAGTGCAGAAACATGTTTAAATTTATCTTTAGAATTAGCATTTACTTCTAACATTGCCTTTATTAGTAGTGATTTAGCTAATTCTGTTTCAACAAACATATCAACCATTCTATGTTGTAAAACTTGAAAATTTGAAATAGGTTGTCCAAATTGTTCACGGCCTTTAGTGTATTCGACAGTTTTCAAATAGGCTGATTCCATGCAGCCGACCCCTTCAGCACACACACAAAGTGTTGCAAGATTTAATGTTTCAATTAAAAGATTTTGTGCATCATCAGATTTAGCTATAATTGAATTATTATCTATGTTGGTATTTTCAAATGTAATTTCTGAACAAGATTGTCCGTCAACTGTATTGTAAGAATTAATTGATACTCCATCTGCATTTGTATCAACTAATACTAGAGCTAGTTGATCTTCTAAACTGCATGAAACTATAATTTTATTTGCATTGATGCCATTCAATACCAAAGTCTTAGTTCCATTTAATTTATTATTTACTAAAACTGTATCGTTATCAAAATAATCATAACCTTTAGATGGTTCAGCATAAGCAAGTGATATATGTATATCACCCATAGTAATTTTTTCAATTAATTCGTTTTTATTAGCAAAATTTGACTTATCAATTAAAGTGCCGGATAAAACAATCGTAGATAAATATGGTTCTATAATTAATGCCTTTCCAAATTCCTCAAATAGTATGGAAAGTTCAATACTACCAAAACCTAAACCTCCAGATTCTTCTGAAAATGGCATTGATAACCATCCCTGTTCAGAAAATAATTTCCATACTTCAGAATCAAAATTTTTGTCAGATTTGACTACTTCTTCTCTTTTGTAAAAATCATAGTCTGACTCACAGAATTTTTGTATCTGTTCACGTAACATAATTTGTTCTTCTGTGTAATTTAAATTCATGAATTAAACTCCTAAAACAAATTTAGAAATAATATTTTTTTGTATCTCATTACTTCCACCATAAATAGATGTTTTTCTTAAATTAAGGAAAGATGAGAGGCTATTAGCAGCATAGTCCGGTCCTGCAGGTTTAATATTATTGGGATAGCCTTGTGGTCCAGGATACATTAAGGCATATTCACCAGATGCCTCTACAAATAATTCTGATATATCTTGTTGCATTTCAGTGCCCTTGATTTTTAAGATAGAAGACTCAGCACCAGGGTGACCCCCATTTTCAAGAGCTGAAAGCAATCTTAATTCTGTATATTCTAAAGCTGATAAGGATACTTCTAGTTGACTAACTTTTTTCTGTAAATCCATATTGTCAAGATTTGAGACAATTTCTTTTAATTCGTTTAGCCTTCTCATAGAAGCACCGACTGATGCTATACCAAATCTTTCATGAGCAAGAAGAAATTTTGCGTAAGTCCACCCCTTACCTTCTTCACCAATAAGATTTTCAACAGGAACTTTTACATCTGTAAAAAATACTGAATTTACTTCATGTTCGCCATCAATGGTGATGATAGGTTTTACTTCAATACCAGGCGTCTTCATATCAATTAATAAAAAAGATATGCCCTCTTGTTTAATACCGCTATTATCAGTTCTAACAAGACAAAATATCCAATCAGCAAATTGAGCTAAAGTTGTCCATGTTTTTGCACCATTAACTATGTAATGATCACCATTTAGTACCGCCTTAGTCTTAAGAGACGCTAAGTCAGAGCCTGATCCAGGCTCAGAATAACCCTGACACCACCATGTATTGAAATCAAGAATATCAGGAAGATATTTCTCTTTTTGAGTTTCATTTCCAAAAGTCCATATAACTGGAGCAACCATGCTTACACCAAATGCTAGCAAGGGAGGACAACCTGCTAAACCGAATTCTTTATTAAATATATATAATTGAGTTGAAGACCAGCCAGTTCCACCATATTCCACTGGCCAGTTATATCCCATCCATCCTTTCTTTGATAGAGCCTTATGAAAATCTATCTGATCTTGTTTATTGATTGTAATACCGTTATTAATTTTTTCTTTAACGTGACTCGGGTAACCATTTTCAAGCCAATCTCTTACCTCATCTCTAAATGCAATATCTTCTTTACTAAAGTTTATGTCCATAATATGTTTAAAAATTTTATTTGATTGTTAGAATAGTTTTTCATTATACACAACTCAATGGTTAAAAATAAATACTATCTAAATTATTCTTACAGTGCTTTAGAATTGTTTAAATCTATAGATAATTCATTATGTATAATTACTAAGAATAATGAAGATTCAAAACTATTATCAAATGAATTAAAACTTCTTGATAACAATATAACCATTAATCATTTTAATGAAAATGATATTCTTCCATTTGACCATTTTTCTATACCAAAAAAAATAATTAAAGATCGTTTTAAAATTATCAATGGAAGAAATGAAAGCAAAAGAATATTAATTACCTCCATAAAAAATATCTTTGAGCTATATGCTCCCGTTAATGTTTATAAATCTCTAAAAGATTATGAGTTAGGTTCTAAAGTTTCAATGAATGAATTAATTGAAACGGTAACATCTCTTAATTATTCAAAAAAAAATAATATAGAAAAAATAAATGAGTATTCAATTAGAGGCGGTATTATAGATATCTATATTCCACTTTATAAAAACCCACTAAGAATAGAAATCTTTGATGACATGATAGAGTCAATAAGACTATTTGATGTGGAGACACAATTATCTATTAAAAATATTAAAAAATTTAGTTTAACTTCAGGTGATATTATTTGTTTAAATGAAGAGACAATAAAATTATTTACTGATAAATGGAGAAGTTATTTTATAAATCATGATGAGAGAAATTGTAAAATTTTTCAACAAATTAAAAACGGAAAAAAATATGAAGGAATGGAAATATATTTACCATTTTTTTATGAAAACCTAGAAACATTTTTTGAAATTTTTAAACAGTATAAATTCACATCACTTGATGATGATTTAATGCTTGAAATTGAAAAATACTATAAATTTATTCAAGAAAGATATGAAGATGAAAAAAATGATTTAACAAGACCAATTATAAAATATGAAGATTCATATCTAAGTTCAGCTAAAATTAAAAATAATCTAAACCAGATCAATTATATTAAGCCATCTAGAATTGATAAATATTTTAGTAGTTCAAATGAACTTATAAAGCTATCAAACAAAATATTTAAAAATTCAAAAGTTGTGATAGCAACTTCTAATTATAACGATTTGAATGAACTAAAGGATGCGGGTATAAGTGAAATTAATAATATTAATAATTCATTAAATAAAATTAATACTTTGTTTTCTAAACCTATCAGGCCAATTTATGATCAAGATAAAGATATTTATATTTATCACAAAGAAAATTTAGACAAGCTTCCTTATGAAGTTATTTCAAAACAAACTAACGAAAAAATTAATATCCAAACATATGAAATTTTTAAAAAAGATGATTATGTTATTCATGAAGATTATGGATTAGGTATATATAGCGGTTTAGAAACCCTAGAAGCTAATAAAACTTTAAATGAATATATAAAAATTATTTATGCTAATAATGAAAATTTATATGTTCCTATAAAAAATATAAATAAAATTTCTATTTATCATAAAAAAAATCAAGACCTAAGTTTAAATCTAGACTCACTTTCATCGTCAAAATGGACAAATAAAAAAATAAGAGCTAAAAAAAGAGCATATGATCATGCTGCCGAAATTCTTGATATTGAATCCAGAAGAAAAAAATCAAATAGCTATGCACTGAAAATTGATAAAAAAATATTACAAGAATTTAATAATGATTTCCCTTATATCGAAACAAAGGATCAAAAAATTGCTTTTTCATCAATACAAAAAGATCTTGGTTTAATCAAACCAATGAATAGAGTGTTATGTGGTGATGTTGGATTTGGAAAAACTGAAGTTGCAATTAGATCATCATTTATTTGTTCAATGTCCGATAAACAAACTATAGTTGTTGCTCCAAGCACTATATTGTGTGACCAACATTATGATTCATTTTTAAAAAGATTTGAAAAATTTCCTGTAAATATAGAAAAACTAAATAGATTTACCTCAAAGTCTAAAAGAAAAAATATTTTAGATAATTTTAATGATCATAAAATCGATATTTTAATAACAACACATATAGTTTTTTCTGATTATATTGATTTTCATAACACAGGATTGCTTATTATCGATGAAGAACATAAATTCGGTATAAAACAGAAAAATTTTATTAAAGATAAACAAGCCAATATACATATTCTATACTTATCAGCTACACCTATTCCAAGGACAATGAATTTGGTATATGCAGGTCTTAAAGATTTTTCTTTTCTGCAAACACCTCCAAGAAATAGATTAAGCATAAAATCATTTTTAAAAGTTAAATCAAATAATCTACTTAAAGAGGCATTGATAAGAGAAAAACTTCGAGGCGGTCAAAGTTTTATCCTTCAGAATGACATTGATAAGATGCAACACACAAAAGACGAAATTTTATCTCTTTTGCCTGATCTGAAGATTGGTATTGTTCACGGTCAATTGAAAAAAAATGAGATAAAACAAATAATGAACGATTTTAAAAATTGTTTGATTGACTGTCTAATTTGTTCAACTATTGTCGAAATGGGAATAGATATCCCAAATGCAAATACTATGTTAATTGAGAATTCTCAAAACTTTGGACTTTCTCAACTTCATCAACTTAGGGGTAGAATTGGAAGAGCTGATAAACAAGGTTATTGTTATTTTTTAATTCCTGATATAAATATCCCAAAAAAAGCTAGAAACCGTCTTGACACAATACAAAGAAATTCAAATTTAGGGGATGGTTTCATTATTGCTAGAGAAGATCTTGAACTACGAGGTGGCGGAGAAATGCTAGGTGAAAAACAAAGTGGTCATATTGATAACGTAGGATTGTCTTTATATCTATCAATGTTAAAAGAGGCAATAAATAATAAAGAATTAACCAAAGAAGTTAATACAGAGGATATTAATTTTTATGATTCAACATATATAAGCGACTTATATTTACCCTCTCCTATTGAAAGGTTAAAAATTTATCAACAAATAAGCTCTGTTCAAACAAAAGAAGAATTAAAAAATATTAAGAAAAATATAATTGATAGATGTGGAAAAATGGAACAAGAATGTTTAAATTTGATTGAAAATAAAAAAATTGAATTGCGGTTAAAAAATAAAGGAATCAAATCAATTAAATCAAATGATAAAAATATTAAAATATACCTAACAGAAAATATTGATAAAAAATTGTTTAATAATTTAATGAAACTTATTTTAGAAAATAATAATTATTACACTCTAGATAATAATAATATTTTTACATATAAAATAAATGAAACAGATTCTTTAAGAAGAAGAAAAAATGTTAATCTATTGTTAGATGAAATACTTTAAATTATTCTTCATTATTTTTTTAGTTAATTTTATTCTTGGATATGAAATCTCTGAAGATAACACTGAGTATCGAATTGAGATAATAATATTCTCATTCGTGGATAATAAAACTAATGAGGAGTTTCGTAGTTTCTTAAAAATACCTAAGGAAAGAATTGTCACATACAAACCAAAGAATTTAAGGACTAGAAAAAAGTTCACTTATAGTAATTTCTCAAATGTTGATAATTATTTCTACCATATTGTTAGCAAAAATGAAAATTCATACAAATTTTTTCCAAATACACTATTTAGAGAAAATGATAAGTTAATTTATTTAGATGGTATGGTTGATAAGATAAATTCTAATAATGATTTGTATTTAATTGATACATTTTCATGGAATCAAACAATTGGAAATGATGAATTTAGTGAATATTTATTTTATGAGGATGAACAAAAAGATTTTGGTTTTTATCTAAAGTTCTATAAAAAACGCTTTATGCATACATCATTAAAAGCATATTTAGGAGATCAAAATAAGAGCAAAAATATATTTATAGATACAGAAAAAAGAATTTTTAATGAAGAAATATATCTATTTGATCATCCAATGTTTGGAATAATTATTTCCATTAATGAGAACTAGTTTTTGTAATATGCATTGTCATCGATAGAATGATCTGTTAAATCCCTCACTAGTTTTACTTCAGGAATTTGTTCTACTAATGTTTTTTCTATTCCATCTTTTAAAGTAACGTCTACCATACCACACCCTTGACACCCACCTCCAAACTTAATTACAGCAGTCTTATCTTCAGTAAATTCAACTAAACTGACTTCACCGCCATGCGAAGCTAACATTGGATTTATTTCATTGTAAATAACATAGTTAATTCTATCTTCAACAGGACTGTTTGGAGATATATTAGGAATGCGCGCATTTGGTGCCTTTATAGTTAATTGTCCTCCAAAATTATCCTTATCATAATTTACTTCACAATCTTTTAAAAAACTTAAACTTCTTTTTTCAACATGAACAGTTATTAGATCAAGATTAAGAATAATATCATCGGGATCAGCCTCATCAGGTTTACAATAAGCTAAACAGGTCTCTGCATTTGGTGTACCGGGTTCAGATATAAATATTCTAATTCTTAAATCAATTTCATTTTTATCAAGAATTAATTTTGATAAATATTCTTCAGCAGAGTTTGTAATAGTTATAATATCTTTCATATTTAATGTGGTTCAATAGAATTATAAATTCTTTTTTAGGAATAAGAAAAAAAATCGATCTAAATAATGATTTAGATAAGATAAGTCTTAAGAAATTAATATTATTATTTATAGTAATAAACGGACTTTTCATAATATTAGTTGGATCAATCACATTCATATTATTGAAATATTTATGAGTAAATTTAAAGAGTTTAATCAAGCAATACATAAAAACTATACCAAAGATATCATAGTCAATTTAAGTCCACCTATATGTTATAGATACAGATGTGAATTCAGGTATATGAACAATCGATACGTCATGTTTAATGATAATAGAAAAATTTATATTAAAAAATTAAATATTGCTGCAAAACCAATCCAAAAAATCATGCCATTATTATTAAAAGAAATTAATAAATCTAATGAAATAAAAGAAAAGTTATATCAAATTAATTTTAGATCAAATTCTTTAAATCAAGTAACAGTATCTCTTATTTATCACAAACAAGTTAATAATAATTTAACAAAAAATATAATTAAATTATCAGATGCATACGATATTAATATAAATATTCGTTCAAAAAAGTTTTTATATTCGGTAAACAGTAAATATATTGAAGATATATTGATTTATAAAAATTTAAAAACTTATCAAACTGACACATGTTTTTATCAACCCAACATATATTTGCTAAACAAAATGATCAGTAAAGTTATGTCATTTACCAAAAAACCAAAAGATTTGCTTGAGCTTTATTGTGGAGTTGGAACTTTTAGTCTTCCGCTTTCTTTTATATTCAATAAAGTATTAGTAACAGAAAACAATAGATCATCTATTAGATGTCTTAATAAGGCATTAATTAATAATAATATTAAAAATATATCTTATGGAAGGTTATCATCATCTGAGGTAGTTAAATTTTTTGAGGGTAAAAATTTTTATAGAATGCGCGACACTAATATTAATCAGTATAACTTTTCTCACGTTTTAGTGGATCCACCAAGATCCGGCCTAACAATGGATGTGATTAAATTTATCAGTAAATTTAAAAATATATTATACATTTCATGTAGCCCTGAAACTTATCTAAGAGATATTCAATTATTAAAAAAACATAAGATAACTAATATAGAAATATTTGATCAATTTCCAAACACTAAACATTTTGAAATCATATCTGCTTTATCAGTCAATTGATTTAATCTCTATAAAATCAATAATAAATCTTCCTTTATCAGGGTTTGATAAATTTGAGCATTGTTCATCATTGCAAAATTTTGATGGATCAATTTGATTTGAATCAAAGTTTCCCCCAGATGCAACATTTAGTATTAAATAAAATTTACTGTTAAAGGGGTAATATGCATTATTAAAAGGAGTTGAATCTTTTCCTTCGGAGTAAAAAGGTTCATTATGTGTATCTAAAAACATTTCTATAGAATCATTCATCCACCTAAATGTTATAGAGTGAAATTTATCTTGAAAATTTACATTCATAGGAACAGATACTTCATGACTTATGTACTGATGTGAATTACTACTATTTGCGAAGTGAATTGCTGCACCAATAGCTTGTGGAATTCTTCCTCTAGCTTCCATTAAATCAATTTCACCATCTTGGGGCCATGATTTATTTCCTTCTACGAAACCATTTGGTAACATCCAAATTGCTGGCCAATGACCTGTTCCATCTGGTACTTTAAAACAAACTGTAATTTCATTACCAGGTTCGATATCTATATTCCCAGATGTAATGATCCTAGCCGAAGTATAATCCCATGTTGTTTGACAAGCTTTGTCGGCACAATATGGATCAGGAAATGGATTTGTGTCATCAAAAATAGGCTGAATCTTAAGAAATCCATTCTCAATAAAAGCATTTTCAGTTGTATTTAAATTAGAATTATATTTTTTTGCGTAACCTGAACCTGGGCCAGTGTAATATTGTTGCTCATTGTTACCCCAACCTGCTATCCATGATCCATTTACAAAAAAACCATTACCAAGTTGGTATGAATATATATTTGGATCAAGTATATTTTCATCAAATTGATCTATCCAATAAGAAGATGAATTATTATTGGGCGCTCTACAATATGAATCTTTGTCCTCAGAATAAATATCTTGATTTGTATTAACTTGAACATTTATTGATTCCATAGTTGAAGCATTATTTGATGAACAAGTCAGATTAAATGTATATGTTTTATTTGATGACAAAGTGATTGTCTCTGAGCCGTTTATGTTCTTTGATCCAGACCAATCACCACTGGCAGTACATGATGATGCGCCTGAAGTGGTCCAAGTTAATGTAATTACATCATTTAGATTAACTGTAGTTGCAGATGAAATAAATTGAGAAATTGTCAAAACTGGAGGTGGGCTTGGTTGTGATAAATCAGGATTCGAGCTGCCTCCGCCACCACAAGATATAATAAAAAAAACAAAGAAATATTTGTAAAATTTCACTTTAAATTAGTTACTTAGTTACAAATTCATCTGACAGTTGTTTCATTTCTTTTCTCAATACAAATATTGCTATTAAGTTGGGTATGGAAACCAAAGCAACAACAACATAGGCAATATTCCATACCACGGTAGTATCAATTACCGCAGCCAAAATAAAACATAGAACGTATATATTACGATACCAAATCACTCCTTTTTCGCCAAATACATAAGCAGTAGACCTATCTCCATAATAACACCATGCTATAGCAGTTGAAAAAGCAAATAGTAATAATGCAATTGCTACAAGTTTACCACCCCATTCACCTAAAACACCTTGAGAAAATGCGTGAGCAGTTAATTCAGCAGAGTGAACTAGAGATTTACCTTTAATAATAAAATTATTATCTTTTAGAATTTTTCCATTTTCTACTATTAACACTCCAGAGAAACCAGTTAGCTCATTATTTACGTTTGATGAGCTAATAAAAAATGACTTGATTGTATCCCATACTGATTTTTTATCTTCTTCAATAAATTCTGAAACAAAAACATCTTCAGCAATAGATCTTGAGTGTAGTATTGTAAAATTATTTGGTTGAGGTATACCATTTACAACATTAATTGAACCAGTATATCTTTTAACAGTAGTAGAACTATTAGACATATACATAATTAAATCTTTCATCTGATCTGGATATAAATAAGTGCCATCTTCATTAACTTCATCATTAAATTGTCCCGAAATAATCTCCGTATCTGTATAAGAAAAATTTGTATCAAATTTTTGTGTCCAGACACCACTTGAAAGAATGACTAGTGCAGTAACAGAACAAACAACAATGGTGTCAATAAATGGCTCTAAAATAGAAACTACGCCTTGATCGACTGATTTTTCAGTTTTTGATGAAGCGTGTGCTATTGGTGATGAACCTTGACCGGCTTCATTAGAATAAAGTCCTCTTGCAACACCATATTTTAAACTAGCAGCAAAAGATGCACCTAAAAATCCTCCCACTGCAGCAGAACCAGTAAAGACTTGACTAAAAATAGAATTAAAAGAAGGAATAATATTTTGATAATTTTCAATAAGGATTATTAAAGCTCCGCCAAAATAAACTATCCCCATAATAGGAATTATTTTGCTTGCTACAGATGCAATCCTTGAAATTCCACCTATTATAATAATCCATAATAAAGCGCCTAATACCAAACCTGTTGCTGCTTTTGGGACAGAAAAATTCGAGTCCATAGCCAGAGCAATATTGTTAATTTGAGGCATATTTCCAGATCCTATAGCAGTTAACATCATTAAAATAGAAAAAAGTATAGCCACCCACTTTAGATTTAAACCTTTTTCTATGTAGTACATAGGCCCACCTGAAGTACTTCCATCGGCTAATTTAGTTCTATATTTATGTGCAAGTGTTACCTCTACAAATTTAGTAGTCATCCCAAATACAGCTGTAATCCACATCCAGAAAATGGCAGCAGGACCGCCAATCCATATAGCCAAAGCTACACCACCAATGTTTCCAGTTCCAACTGCTCCTGACATTGCAGTTGTAAGAGCTTGAAACGGAGTAGTTTCACCATCAGAGGCACTTTTTTCATATTTACCTGAAACAATTTTCCAAGAACTTTTAAAATATTTAAATTGAGGAAATCCAAGATATATAGTAAAAAAAATACCTGTTCCAATTAACAAGGCAGGAAACCACCAAGAGCCACTTAAATAACTATCCAAGGTAACTAAAAAATCATTAAATTTTTCCATATTTTTACTCGTTATATTTATCTATTAAATCAGTGTATCCGCCTATAAGGTTATTATCTATAAAAATTTGCGGAACAGTCCTAGCTTGAGGATTCCTTTTTTTCATTTCTTGAAAAATATCAGGATCATCTGCATTATAAACAATATATTTAATTCCCTTTGAGTCAAAAAAATTCATAGCCATTACGCAATAAGAACAATTAGATTTTGAATATATTTCAACTTTTTTTGACATAAATTTATTATAATCAAATTATGTCATTATTTAACCTAAAAAATAAATCAATTTTAATTACCGGTTCTTCAAGAGGAATTGGTAAAGCCATTGCATATCAATGTGCATCACATGGGGCTAAAGTAATTATTTCTAGTAGAAAGTCTGAAGCATGTGAAAAAGTTGTGAATGAAATAAATAATTCTATGAATCAAGAATTAGCATATTCTATTCCAGCAAATATAAGCGATGATGATCAGCTTAAATATCTTGTTAATGAATCAAAAAATAAGATACAAAAAATAGATGTATTAATTTGTAATGCTGCAACAAATCCATATATGGGTTCAATGTTAGACATGCCTATTGAAAAATTTGATAAAGTTATGAACAACAACATTAGATCTAATCAAATCTTATGCAATCTAGTTTTACCAGATATGATTGCGAGGGAAGACGGCTCTATTATTATAATTTCAAGTATTGCAGCAATTAAAGGAAGTCCAATTTTGGGAGCATATAACATAAGTAAGGCTGCAGACGTTATGATAGTAAAAAATATTGCAACTGAATTTGGTCATAAAAATATAAGAGCTAATTCTATTGCGCCTGGTTTGATCAAAACAGATTTTGCAAAAGCCCTATGGGAAAATCCTGATATATTGAAAACTGTTTTAAGTTCTACTCCAATGCAAAGAATTGGTGATCCAGATGAAATTGCTGGTGTTGCAGTTATGCTAGCATCTGAAGCTGGAAATTACATTAACGGACAAACAATTGTTGTTGATGGAGGTACTACAATATCTTGATAGAATTTTTTAGTTCACTTAAAAAATAATTTAATACATGTGTCTCATTAATTTGAGGGACTTTAAAATAATCAAATCTAAGTTCATTTAATTCTAAAATCAGATTTGAAATTTTTAAATTTGAAAAATTGGCATCATTTAGCGATACATAGTTGCCTGATAAATCTTCAGATAATAATTTAGATTTTAAAGTTATTTTTAAGAATTCAACAAAAAAATTAACTTTCATGATTAAATCAACATCAAGATCTGAAAGAGATTTTAAGGTCTCGGGTGCATTTTTTTTATTTGATAAGTATTTAAGAACAATTTCTAAGAAGTTCTTATAAATTAAATGTTTATCATTTTGAATATCGCTATAAATAGCTAATGGTGATGCAAAGCTTGGAAAATCATTTACATTAACTTCAAAAATACCATTTTTATTTAGCCAAGTATCTGTTTGAATAGAGTTTAGAGATGGTATGTTATAAACTTGACACCTGCTATATATTGTATCAAGAAGTGCATTTTTTCTATTTGTAGTCATTATTATATATGAGTTAGATGAAGGTTCTTCAAGAGATTTTAAAAGAGCATTTTGACATTCATTGTTCATAGTATGTGCGTTCAATATCAAAGCTACTTTATTATCTGATATTGATGACGTTAGAGATAAAAAATCATTTACATTATTGTCACCAATCTCATCATCCCATTTATTTTTTCTAAATGTAATATGCTGCAAAAGAATCTTTTCTTTATCCAATATTAATAAATCAGGATGATTATTTGTTTCAATTAAATTTCTATGACGTTCATTTGAATTACCAATCAATTTATATGCAATTTCTTTTGCTAATATAGATTTACCTAATCCCAATGATCCATTTATGATTATTCCATGTGGTAGATTTACATAATTAATATTGTTATAAATTTTATTAAGCCAGGGCAACTGATTTAAATTCATGATTATATGTTTAACTTTTTAAGTATTTTATTATGTATATTTTTTATTTCATCTAAAGCATTTAATACCATAAATCTTTTTTTATCTTCCGATGCAATTTGCAAATAACCATTTCTAACATTATTAAAAAATTCAGTGCCTGATGACTCTATTCTGTCTTTTTTTTCATTTTCTTTTCTTAAAAATCCTTTATCAACGTCAGTATCCAATAAAATTGTTAATTCTGGTACAGGACAATCTATAAATGTTATTAATGATTCTATGAAGCTAATAGGTAGACCCCTTCCATATCCTTGATAAGCAATTGAAGCATCATAAAATCTATCTAATAAAAGAAAATCATAATTTGAATTATTTATTTTATGTTTTACTAATTCAGATCTTGCTGCAAACATTAGCAGTAATTCTGTTTGATTTGCTAAAGGGTTGTGATTATTTAAAAGTATTTCTCTTATCATTTCACCTGTTTCAGTAGACCCAGGCTCTCTTAAAACTTCAACAGTATAATTATTTTTTTGAATATAATTTTTTAATAATTCAATTTGAGTGGATTTACCTACGCCTTCAATCCCTTCAAAAGATATTATTCTCATTTATTTAGCCCTAACTCGTTAATTTTCTGCAAATGTTCCTCATAGGTTTTTGAAAAATAATGACTATGAGGAGATTCAGCAACAAAGTATAAGTATTCACCAGGTGTAGCATTTACTGTCGCTGAAATTGAACTAATTGAAGATATTGATATAGGTGTAGGAGGTAAGCCTTTAATCATGTAGGTGTTAAATTTATTATTTTTGTCTAGGATATCAGATTTTTTAATATCTCCATCAAAATTGGGTAACAATCCATAAATAATCGTTGGGTCAGCTTGTAAACGCATTCCTATAGACAACCTTGTTAAAAATACGTCTGCTATTAAATTTTTTTCTTCATCATTCCCAGCTTCTTTTTCAACAATAGAAGCGAGAATTAGTATTTCTTCTTTACTGAGACTATTTTTAGGGCCATCATTTAATAATATTTCATCAAGTTTATTGTTTAATCTTTCATTGCTATAGATGAGAATATTTGATGCTAACATTCCTTTTTTATAAAAATAAGTATCTGGATATAGAATCCCTTCAGTAAAACCGTAATTTGTCTCTATACATGACAAAAAACTACAATCATTAATTAAATGTGATTCATTAATTAAATTTTCGAGTTGATATATATTAGTACCTTCGACAATTTTTAATTTATAGGTAATAGTTTCACCATTACTAATTATATTAATAATTTCTATTATTGATAAATCCTTAATTTGATACTCGCCAGCTTGAATATTTTTTATTTTATTTTTTATTAAATAGTAATTTATAAAGGTTTTTTGAACAAAGTTATAAGTATCTAATTTACTAAAGGTTTGATTAATGGAATCCCCAGGATTTATATTTAAAATTTTATTATCTTTATAGGGAACATGGTTTATGTAGCCAACATAAGGTCCATAAAATGACAAGAAAAATAGTAATGCCAGTAATAGATATTTATAAAATTTAAACATTTTAAATGTAAGCTCTTTGAGCTATTTTAAACAAATAAAATAAGAATTAAATTAATAAATTTAAATATAAACTATGAATTAGAATTTATATATTCGACAGCTTCATTAACAGTAGATATTTTCTCAGCGTCTTCATCAGCTATCTCAAGATCAAATTCTTCTTCAAGAGCCATGACAAGTTCAACTGTATCGAGTGAATCTGCTCCCAGATCATCAACAAAAGATGAACTAGAATCTATCTCGTCAACAGATTTACCAAGTTGATCACTAACAATTTTTTTAACTCTATCTTCAACACTCATAAATTACTCCATTCCCTATTATGTGCCTATAATGAAATTTGACACATTTTACATCTATTTAGTTCAAAATTGTATATAAAAATTAATACATTAATAATCCACCATCAATAGAAATTGTTTGCCCAGTAATGTATGAGGAATTATCAGAGGCTAAAAAATAAGCTAAATCTGCAACATCTTCAACTGTTCCAAATCTTAATAATGGAATTGAATTTATTAGTGTAGATTTAGAGTCATTATCTAAAAATGTTGTCATATCAGTATCGATAAATCCGGGTGCAATACAATTAACGGTTATATTTCTTGATCCAATCTCTTTTGCTAAAGATTTAGTAAACCCATTTAAAGCTGCTTTTGATGATGAATAATTAACTTGACCAGGATTTCCCATTAATCCTGAAATAGATGAAATATTTATAATACGTCCATATTTATTTTTAATCATATTTTTGATAAAAATTTTTGTTAGATTGAATGTACCATTTAAATTAGTATTTATAACTTTATCCCATTCATCGTCTTTCATTCTTAAAAAAATTTGATCTGAGGTGATACCAGCATTATTAATTAAAATATCAGGGAGTAATTTTTTTTCTTTTAGAATGTCAAAGCATTCATTAACGCTATCTCTTGAAGTTACATCTAATTTTAAAGGTATTAAATTTTTATCATTGCTACCAAATTCGAAATTAGATCTTGAGCTTCCTACAACTGTATAACCATTTTTTGCAAATTTTAGAGCAATCGCATGCCCTATTCCACGAGAAGCTCCAGATATAAATACTTTTAGTTTACTCATAAAATCTTTTTCATATTATCAAAAAAACTAGCATCAGAAACTGAAAAAACATTATTTAAAATATCATTTCCTTTTGCGAGTCCTGAAAGAACTTTACCTGGCCCACATTCAATAATAACTCCATTATAACTTTTTATGTGGTTCATAATCTTTATCCATTGAACAGGTTTTACAAGCTGATTAATTAATTTAGCTCGAAGTTCATTTATATCTTTTGATTGCACGCCATCGAGATTATGAATAACGTCAATATTTGGTTTATTGAAATTTGTTTTATTTAATAATTTAGATAATTTTTTTGACGCGCTCAACATCAATTCACAATGTGATGCTACACTAACTTTAAGCTTTATACATTTTTTATAACCCCTTTCTTTGAATATCTTTATAGCAAAATCAACAGCCTGATTATCTCCAGCTATTACAGTTTGATTGGGTGTATTGAGGTTAGCTATAGTTACCAATGATCTTGTTTCTAATGAAGCAATGTTACATATATCTTTGATAATATTGCTCTCGACATTCAGAACAGCGCACATAGATCCACTTTTACAATTTTCCATAAAAATACCTCTCTTATGGACAATTTTTAAAGCATCAGTTAAATCTAACGAATTTGATGCAACTAATGCTGAATATTCACCTAAAGAGTGACCACACATAAGGTTTGGACTAAATCTAAGCTCCTGTGAAATATGTTTATATAATAAAAAAGATATTAATAATATTGCTGGTTGTGTAATAGATGTTTTGCTTAACTCTTCAAATGTTCCATTCTTGACAATATCGATTAGATCAAATTCTAATGTATTAAAAACAATGTCTTTGTATTTATTTATAACTGTTTCAGGGATCAAGTCTAACATTGAGGTTGATTGAGAACCCTGACCAGGAAAAACGATGCTAATATGCCTAGGCATGAATGATATTCTAATCTAAATCTTCTGAGTCTTCTTTAACTTTTTTACGGAGATCTTTAACTAAACGGCCTTTGTAGAAACCATCTTTAGTCATTTGATGACGAACATGTTTTTCACCTGAAACTGGATCTACAGATAAAATCTTAGATTTTAAAGAGTCGTGAGAACGCCTCATTCCTCTTTTTGATCTTGTTACTTTACTTTTTTGTACAGCCATATATACCTCTTTAAAGAGGTGTATCCTAACAAAATTTACTTAATATTGACAGAATAATTTATTGCAAAAATCTAATTAAACTTACAAATTCTTCAGGATTATTACAAGATACATCTATAAGTTTATTATCTATGTCTTTAAAACTGATTGACTTTGAATGTAATGCTATATTTTTAAAATTTTTTACTCTTAATGTTTTATTATAATCAAAATTACCATATTTATTATCCAACAGGATTGGATGGTTCATTTGTGAGGCATGTATTCTTATCTGATGGGTTCTTCCAGTCGATATTTCTACTTCAACTAATGTTGAATCTTTTAAACTTTTTATTTTTTTAAACCGAGAAATCGAAAGTCTTCTTTTAGATTTTTGACTTTTATTTATCATATTCTTTATTTCTTTTTCACCGTTAAATTTACCTAGTAAAATTGCAGAATAAATTTTTCTAATCTCTTTATTAGAAATTAGAGTATTAAAGTGTTTTACAGCTTTTTTATTTTTTCCAAAAACTAAACAACCAGTAGTATATTTGTCTAAACGATGACACAAATCGATTTGGTTACCATATTTGTATCGAATAATATGAATCAAACCAATATTATTTTTTGTTCCGCCATGAACACTTATATTAGATTTTTTATTTAGAACTAAAAAATTATCATTTTCAAATAATAAATCACTAGCAAAATCATTAATTAATTTTTCTGATATCTTAGGCAGACTATCTTTTGAATATACTAGATTTGGAGGCAATCTCAATAAATCTTGATCCTTAAGCCTATAATCTGGTTTTACTCTAGATGAATTTATACGGATCTCACCTTTTCTTATTATTTTGTATATTTTTGTTTTTGGTAAATTTTTTAAATACGAAATTAAATAATTATCAAGTCTTCTACCAGCATTTTCTTTATTTATACGTAATTTTTTGACAGTCATCTTACAAATCTATAGGATATATATAAAAATAACTAGAGATTACTAGTAAATTAATAAAGAAAGATAAATACAACAGTTAATTATTACAGCTCTTTATTGAGCTAATCAGATAAGCAAATATAAATAAGACTTTCTGATAGAAGCTTATTACAAAGCATACTGCTGAATTATCTTCCTGTTAAAGGGAGAAAAAATGAAAAGAATTCTTATAAATTCATCTTATGGAGATGAACTACGTGTTGCACTTGTTGATGGCGCAAAATTGTATGATTTTGATACAGAATCGCCTGAAAAAACGATATTAAAAGGAAGTATATTTAAAGCTACCGTTTCAAGAATTGAATCTAGTTTAGATGCGGCATTTGTTAATTTTGGATCTGATCGTCATGGTTTTTTGCCATTAAAAGACTTAACAAATAATTTCTACAAAAAAGATAAAAAAGGTAAATCTATCTGCACCCTTGAAGAGGGACAAGAGATTTTAGTTCAAGTAACAAAAGATGAACGAGGCACAAAGGGTGCTGCTCTATCTACTCAAATAGGTCTAGCTGGAAGATTCTTAGTCTTAATGCCTAATTCATCAAGATCCGGTGGTATTTCAAGAAGAATTTCTGGAAATGAAAGAGATCAATTAAAAAATACATTAGATAAACTAAATATCCCGGAAAATATGAGTGTTATCGTTAGAACTAATGGATTAGGTAGGAGTTCAGAAGAACTCAGCCTTGATTTGTCATATTTAATAGCTGTTTGGGAAGAAATTACAAATACAATTCCAAATGCAACATCACCATCTCTAATTTTTAGAGATGATAAGTTGATAGTTAGGGTTGTCAGAGATTATTTTAAGGAGGATATTGAAGAGATATTAATAGATGATAAAGAAATATATGAAGAGGCAAAAGAATTTATTGAAGCTGTAATACCTGACCATGCCGATAAAGTAAAATTTTATCACGAAGAAATACCTTTATTTAATCGCTATCAAATAGAATCACAAATTGAGTTAGCATTTCAAAGAGAAATCTCCTTGTCATCTGGAGGGTCTATTGTTATTGATCCAACAGAGGCTATGACCGCAATTGATGTGAATTCTGCAAGGTCTACAAAAGGGAAAGATATCGAAGAAACAGCTTTCAAAACTAATATAGAAGCTGCTTCTGAAATTGCAAGACAATTAAGATTAAGAGATGTTGGTGGCTTAGTTGTAATAGATTTTATTGATATGTTGAATGAAGAAAATCAAAATAAAGTTGAATCAGCTTTTAGGAAGGCCGTATATTCGGATAGAGCTAGAGTTCAAATATCAAATATATCTAAGTTTGGGCTTCTTGAAGTATCAAGACAAAGATTGAGACCATCTTTAAATGAATCTTATGATATAGAACATGTTCTTGTAAGAGGCACAAGGTCCTTAGGTCTATCAATATTAAGAATAATTGGAGAAGATGCAGCTAAAGATAATACAGGGGAAATTCATGTTTATGTGCCTGCAGATGTAGCAAGTTATTTATTAAATGAGAAAAGATATGACATTATAAATATTGAAAGATCTAATGGAATAAAAGTTTTAGTTATAGCAGATCCATATAAAATGAGACCATATTATAAAGTTGTAAGAGTTAAATCATCAGAAATTGTAAGAACTGATTCTTATAAGTTAACTCCAAAGAGCCCTGAACCAGGCATAGATTGGAGAGATAATAAAAGATTAAATGTTTCAAAACCATTGGTTAGAGGAGTAAAACCTCCAAAAATGCCAAAGAAAAAGAAAGAAGGATTGATGACATGGTTAAAATCAATTACAGGAATACAAATTGAAGAACCTGATAATAAGAAAAAAACAAAAACTAGAAAAAAATTTCAAAATAACAAGAAAAAAATTCATGATAAGAATTTAGCAAAACCAAAAAAAACCTTTAAAAGTAAAAAACCTGTTAAAGCTAAATCAAAAAATATCGCTCCTACTGATAAAAAAAGAAAAGTTGATCATAAAAATAAGAATCCTAATAAAAAATTAGATAATTCTAAATCATTGGTTAGTAAGGCAAATCTACCAAAAAAATCAAACATAAAAGAAATTGTTGTAGAAAAGAAAGTAAAAAAACAGGCTCCTACTAGAGCTAAGAATGATCCTCGACAAAAGAATTAATTAGCTTTCCTGAAAGACTTGTTATAGGAGGTACATAGGGTAATTTATCCACTTTATACCAATTTGCTTCTACAATTTCATTCTCATCAATCTTGAGTTCCCCAGACTTATATTCGCATTTATATCCAAGCATGAGTTGTGATGGAAATGGCCAAGGCTGGCTCCCAAAATATTCAATATTCTTTACTTTAATGCCAACTTCTTCATTAACTTCCCTCTCAACAGTTTCCTCTGCGGACTCAGATACTTCGATAAATCCAGCTAAAACACTAAATAATCCCTTTGGGAATAGATTGTTTCGCGCTAATAATATTTCATCCCCTTTAGTAACCATTGCTAATACACAAGGAGCAATAGAAGGATAAATCATAGAAGAAGTTGTAGGACAATATAAAGTCTGTTCATTTAAATCAAATTTATTTAACTCACCCGAGAAACCAGAATATTTATTACTTCTTATCCAGTGAAGCAGTTGATTGGCGCGACCCATTAAAATAATATCATTTGGTTTTGATATTGAAAGTAAATGTCTTAAATCATATTCTTTCAATGTTTCATAGCCAATATTTATATCCTCATGAAAGTTTGATATATCTACAGCGAAAATGTCATTTCCATTATTAGCAATTCCTATATATAGATGATCTTTTATTTTTATATTTAAAAGGTTTTCTTCTAACAAAAAAGTATTTAAGTTAGGCTCGTATAAAATTTTATTATTTTTAAAAACTATCAAAATATTATTATTGCTAGCTTTAATGTCTAAAAATCTTTTAAAATGCATATAAATAAACTTAAGTATATATGTTAAGCGAATTACAGAAACTATTTTTAGGTAATGCTCCTGGGTGGTATAAGTCTACCATATTAGGGTTCCTCATTATTAATCCAATTTTATTACTTGTATTAAATATATTTATTTCATCCTATGCATTAGCGCCCATTTATTCTCCTGATATTTGGAATATCAATGAAATGCCTATTGAAAATGAAACATATGACGCTGGTTTTTTTCTAGGATGGATATTATTAATGCAATTTATTTTTACATTGGCTATGGCGCTTAAATGTTATCCTTTGCAGCCAGGTGGTCTTCTTGCTATTCAAGCACTTATTCTTGGTCTCACATCTACAGATACAATTTATTATGAAATTGAACATAATTTGAAAGTTATATTGTTATTAGTATTTATGGTTGCTGGCATATATTTCATGAAAAACTTAATGCTTACAATATTTACGAAACTATTATTAACTGTAAGATCAAAAACTTTATTATCATTCTTATTTTGTTTTTCTGCTGCTGTACTATCTGCATTCTTAGACGCTTTAACTGTTACGGCAGTTCTTATTGGTGTAATGATAGGTTTTTACAGAATATATCATGCTGTAATTTCTGAAAATAACTTTACCGATCAGAGTCATAATTATTTAGATAATTCAAAAATAACTACTATAGATTCAAATGAACTTGAGAAATTTAAAGGTTTTTTAAGAGATCTAGTTATGCATGGTGCAGTTGGTACTGCGCTTGGTGGTGTATGTACAACTGTAGGAGAACCTCAAAATTTACTTATTGCTGGTGAAGCAGGTTGGGATTTCATTGAATTTTTCATTCAAATGGCTCCTATAACAATGCCTATATTAATTACAGGTCTAATTACGTGTATTATTGTTGAAAAATTTTCAATTGCTGGTTTTGGAAATCAACTACCTTCAAATGTAAGAAATATATTTAACGAATACTCTGAATATAGAAATCAAAATATTACAACAAATGACAAAGCTGAATTATTTATAGAGTCTGTTGTTTTAGTATTTCTAGTGTTTGCTCTTGCCTTTAGTATTGCAGCAGTAGGTTTAATAGGTCTTAGTGTCATGGTTTTTCTGACTGCTTTTAAAGGAATCACACAAGAACATCAATTAGGTGAAGCATTTCATGAAGCACTTCCATTTACAGCACTTCTAGCAGTCTTTTTTGCCATTGTAAGTGTTATATATGATCAAAAGCTTTTTGATCCAATAATTCTATATGTTTTAAACCAACCAGAATCTATTCAACCATCCTTGTTTTATATTGCAAATGGCTTTCTGTCAGCTGTAAGTGATAATGTTTTTGTTGCAACTATATATATAGGACAAGTTGCTGAAAAAATACAACCAGGAAGTGAGCAATTTAATAACCTAGCAATTGCAATTAATGTCGGAACTAATATACCTAGTATTGCTACTCCAAATGGTCAAGCTGCATTTTTATTCTTACTGACTTCAGCTTTGGCTCCATTAATTAATTTATCATATTTAAGAATGGTGTATATGGCTCTTCCCTACACCATAATACTTTCAATTATTGGCTATATATCAATATATATATTACTTTAATGATCAAAAATTCTGTCCACAAGTTTTGCATTGCACCAATGATGCAATATACAGATATGCATGATAGATATTTATTAAGATTAATTTCAAAAAGAGTTTTTTTATACACTGAAATGATCGCAACAGGTTCATTGATTTATGGAAAATGTTTTCACCAACTAGAATTTAATAATGAGGAGCACCCTGTAGGTGTTCAGTTAGGTGGATCGGATATAAAAGATTTAGTTGAGTGTTCAAAAAAATGTGAACAATATGGTTACGATGAAATAAATTTTAATGTAGGCTGCCCATCTGATAGAGTTCAAAAAGGTAGATTTGGTGCATGTTTAATGTTAGAGGCTGACCATGTAGCAAATTGCTTGTTAAATATGCAAAATTCTGTAGATATACCAGTATCGATAAAGTGCAGATTAGGGGTGGACAATAATGAAACTTATGAATTTTTATATAATTTTATTTCTATTGTTAAAGAGTCAGGAGTTAATATTTTTATTATTCATGCAAGAAATGGGATTTTGAGCGGGCTCAGTCCTAGACAAAATAGAAATATTCCCCCTCTAAAATATGATTATGTTTATAAATTAAAAAAAGATTTTCCTAAATTAGAGATAATAATTAACGGAGGTATAACTAATTTAAAAGAATCTAAAAATCATCTGAGTAAAGTAGATGGAGTTATGATTGGAAGAGCTGCTTATGAAAATCCTTTTATGTTAAGACAAATTGAATCAGATTTTTATAATGAAGATCCTATCACTTCTTCAAAAAAAGAGATTTTAAATTTGTATCTAGATTATGTAGAACAAAAACTAACTGAAGGTCACAGCTTAAGCAAAATGATGAAACATTTATTTGGTTTATCAAGAGGTGACAAGTATGCTAAATCCTTCAGAATCAAAATTTTAGATATTATAAAAAATAATAGCATCGAGGGTCAGAGGAAAATTTTAGAAGACCTACTCGTCTATTAAAAAATCATCTATATCCTCAAGAAAATTATCTTCTACATTAATTCCGTCTTGAATTTCATAGTTTACAGATTGGATATACGCATCTTTTATGAAATCATATTTATCGCCAGTAACTAAAGTCTCAACTCCTAATAATTTTTCTCTTGTTTCAATTGCATCTATTGATTTTAAAGCTATATTTACATCTGTTTCTGTCATATGAAAAGTAACTGACAAAAATGAAGAAACTGGCATACTTACTGTATCACGTAAAGTTGATGGACCCAATATTGGCAACATAATATATGGTCCCTCTCCAACACCCCAAACAGCTAATGTTTGACCAAAATCTTCTTCATGTCTTTCTAGACCCAGTTTTGATGCAACGTCTATAAATCCGCCCAAACCTACAGTAGAATTAATTACAAATCTAGTAAAATCATTAATTGATTTCTTAGGTTTTCCTTGAAGTAGTTGGTTAATAGAAGTATCAACTTCCTCTAAGTTATTAAAAAAATTTGTTATGCCTATTTTAACTTTTGGCGGAAGATTTGAGTAACTTTCAGCAACAGGCTTTAAAACTGCATCATCAACTTTTTCGTTGAATTCATAAATATCTCGATTTATATCTTCAAAAGGATCGTTAACTTCTTCAGATGCTAAATGAAATGAGGTTAATATTGATCCAATCAGAAAAAAAAATTTCATTATTTATTATACACTTTTGATGATTTTGTCAGATATAGCTTTAATTGAATCAGGAACTTGATCATAGTTAAAGTTGTAAATTTCTTCTTCAAAACCAATAGTGCCTAGGAAATTTATATTATTTTTTTTAAAAAAAGATACATTAATTCCATGTAGACCTAAAATATTATTCTCAATACACCCTAGTGTTTTAACTTTTAGTTTTTTTAAAAGAGAAATAGTTCTTATAGAGTCAGATATTGATAGCTTGTTTGGAGTTGTAATTAAAATAAATTCATCAACATCAAATTCATTAAATATAGTTAAATAAGAGTCACCTGTACCAGGAGGCATGTCAATTAAAAGATAATCTAATTCACAATCTTTAAATCTTGAAATTAATTTTTTTGTTACGCTACTTAATATTGGACCTCTCCACAAAATAGCTTCATTTGGATTAAAAATTAATCCTGCAGATAGAAAATGGATATTATTTTTAATAAAAGGTTTAATTAGTTTTTTGTTATCTGAAGAACTATTTATAGGGTCTATTTCAAATAATATATGTTGATTTGGTGTATATATATCAGCATCAAGTATACCTACTTTATGTGATTTAGACATAGATACAGCTAAAGATGCTGTAATTGAACTTTTGCCAACTCCTCCTTTTGCTGAGCCAATAGCAATAATTTTTTTTATACTCATATAAAATATATTTTTTCACATATAATACATCTAGTATATGGAGATAAATCAGAAAAGTAACAGAAAAATTATAGTAACATGTGCATTGCCCTATGCTAATGCACCATTACACTTAGGTCATATTTTAGAAGCTGTGCAAACTGATATTTGGTCAAGATTTCAAAATTTAAATAATAATACCTGTTACTATTTTTGTGCTGATGATACGCACGGCACTCCTGTAATGCTAAAAGCTAAAGAATTAGAAATATCACCTGAAGAATTAATAGAAACAACAAAAAAAGATCATGAAGATACTTATAAACTTTACGATATTAAATTTGATAATTTTTATTCAACACATTCAGATGAAAATAAGAATTATGCTGAACTAATTTATACTAAAGCAAAAAAAAATGGGTTTATTAAAAAAAATAATATTAATCAATTATATGATGAAAAAGAGTCCATGTTTTTATCCGATAGATTTATTAAAGGAGTCTGTCCAAAATGTGGTGCTGAGGACCAGTATGGTGACGGTTGTTCTAAATGTGGAGCAACATATGATGTAAGTGAAATCATAGATCCCATATCAACAATTTCAGAAACAATACCAGTATATAAAGAAAGTGAACACATTTTTTTTAACTTACCAAAACAGTTAAAAACTTTAAAAAACTTTTTAATGAATTCAAACCTACAAGAACCTATTAAAAATAAATTGAGTGAGTGGTTAAATGATGATCTTAAAGAATGGGATATATCAAGAGATCCACCATATTTTGGATTCAAAATTCCTGATGAAAATGAAAAATACTTTTATGTATGGTTAGATGCGCCAATAGGCTATCTTGCATCAATTTCTAATTGGGCAGCTAAAAATAACTTATCAATGGATAATTTATGGTCTGAAAAATCTGAATATGAGATTTATCATTTTATTGGAAAAGATATAGCATATTTTCATGGTTTATTCTGGCCTGCACTTCTTGATGCAGCAAAATTAAAACTTCCTTCAGGAATTTTCGTTCATGGTTTTTTAACAGTAAATGGCGAAAAAATGTCTAAATCGAAAGGAACTGGGATTTTAGCAAAAGACTTTACCAAAATATGTGAACCTGAAACTTTGAGGTATTATTTTGCAGCTAAATTAAATGACAAAGTTGAAGATCTTGATTTAAACTTTGATGATTATGTACAAAGAATAAATTCAGATTTAGTTGGTAAGTATCTTAATATTGCTAGCAGATCCTCATCATTTATTAAAAAGAATAATAATAAAATTTCAGACATTATAGATGAAAAATTTATATCAGAAATTTCATCCGAAACTAGTAAGATAGTTAATTTATATGAAACAAGAAATTTTTCAAAAGCCGTTCGTTTAATAATGAATCTTGCAGATAAATCAAATAAATATATAAATGATAATGCTCCATGGAAAAAAGACGATGATGAAGCATTAAAAATTGCTACTACAGCACTGAATTTATTTAATATACTCACTATTTACCTTTCACCAATTATTCCTAATATTACCAACAATGCTTTTAAATTTCTTAATCAAAATAATCAAACCTTTGATGACGTTAACAAGAGATTAAGTTCAAATATCAATGAATATAAACCATTACTAAAAAGATTAGATCCTATTATAATTTCTAAGGAAGATACAATGACAAACGATAATAATTTCATAAATATAGACCAATTTAATTCTATTGATTTAAGAGTTGCAAAAATTATTGAAGCCTCGAATGTAGATGGTGCTGATAAATTATTACAACTCAAATTAGATGTTGGCGATCTAGGTGAAAGAATAGTATTTGCTGGCATAAAGAAATCCTATAAACCTGATGAATTAATCAATAAAATGGTCATTCTTGTTAACAATTTAGCTCCTAGAAAAATGAAGTTTGGGATTTCTGAAGGAATGGTTTTAGCATCAAGTAATGATGATGATATTTTTTTAATTTCACCTGATACAGGTGCTACGCCAGGTTTGAAAGTTAAATAATGGCAAAACATATTGATATAGTAGTTGTTGGGGCTGGTCCAGTAGGTCTGTTTACAGTTTTTGAAGCTGGTCTTTTAGGATTAAATTGTGTTCTGATAGATAATCTAGATAAGCCAGGCGGACAATGCGCTGAACTATATCCAGAAAAGCCTATATATGATATTCCAGGTGTGCCCTACCAAACTGCTCAAGAACATGTCGATGCTTTATTAGAACAAATAAAGCCTTTTGATTACGAAATTATCTTAAACCAAAGAGTTGAAACAATTGAACAAATTAATCATGAAGATGACACTTACTGGTCTGTTAAAACAAATCAGCATGATGAATTTATTTCAAAAAATATTTTTATAGCTGCTGGTGCTGGCTCATTTGAGCCCAGGAGACCACCTAATATTCAAGATCCTGATAAATTTATTAACAATGGAGTAAGTTATGCGGTTAGGGATAAATCACTTTACAAAGATAAAAATATTTTCATATTTGGAGGCGGAGACTCAGCACTAGATTGGTCAATAGATCTAGCTGACGATGCAAAATCTCTATCATTAGTTCATAGAAGAGATGCATTTAGAGGAGCACAACACTCAGAAGAGCAAATGAGAGCATTGGTTTCATCTGGAAAGATTAATCTTCTTACACCCTATCTTATAGATTCTATTGAAGGCAATAAAAAAGTAAATTCTGTTAAACTCAAAAATTTTGAATCAAATGAAATTGAAGAATTTGAAGCAGACGAACTTATATTTTTATTTGGATTAAATAAAAAATTAGGTCCTATTCTTAATTGGAATCTTGATCTAAATGGAAAGAAAATTTTAGTCAATACTGAAAATTATCAAACCAATGTTCCAGGTATATTTGCTGTAGGCGACATAAATGATTATCCCGGTAAACTTGATTTAATTTTATCAGGTTTTCATGAAACTACACTTGCAGTTCAAGAAGCATATAGAAGAATACATCCTGGTGAAAGAGTTCCATTTGGTTACACAACTTCCAACTCAAAATTACAAGAAAAACTAGGTGTTAAAGAATAGATTCAGAAAATATCTTCCTGTTGTTGTTGATATTGAAACTGGTGGCTTTGATTCAACTAGTGATGCAATACTTGAAATTGCTATTACATTAATAGATGAACATAACAGTAAATTAGTAACTGGGGAAACTATTAGACATCATATAAAACCTTTTGAAGGTTTAAATATTAATAAAGAGTCTTTAGAATTTACAAAAATTAAATTAGATCATCCACTTAGAAATTCTTTATCAGAAAAAGAAGCTCTAGAACATTTATTTAAAATAATTAATAAACACAAAAATAAATATGAATGCTCAAGAGCTATTCTAGTTGGTCATAATGCACACTTCGATAGCTCATTTCTTAAAGCGGCAATTGAAAGAAATAATCTAAAAACTCCATTTCATAAATTTTCAGTTATTGATACTGTATCTCTAGGTGTTTTGGCAACTAGCCAAACTGTTCTTGCAAGAATTTGCGAGGAATTAAAAATTGATTACGATAACAATGAAGCGCATTCTGCTGCATATGACTCAAAAATTACTGCTGATGTTTTTTGTTTAATAGTAAATAAATTTACAAATTAGGTTTCAACCGAGTCTAGTAATTTTTTTAGCTCTCCGTTTTCATGCATTTGACCAATAATATCAGCTCCGCCTATTAACTCACCATTTATAAAAACTTGAGGAAATGTAGGCCAGTCTGATACTTTAGGTAAAATCTCTCTAACATCTTGATTTTCAAGCACATCAACATAAGAAAACTGTGAGTCGCATTCGATCAATGCTTGGACAGTTCTTGCAGAAAAGCCACATCTAGGCTCATACGGTGTTCCTTTCATATATATTAAAATTGGGTTTTCTTTTATCTGATTTTTTAATTTTTCTTCGATATTCATATTAACCACCTATAGCATTGATATATTTAATAACAGTATTCTTAAATCCATATTTTAATGAATCTACAATAATAGCATGTCCAATTGACACTTCATTAATACCTCCAATTTCTATTAAATATGGAAGATTATTTAAATTTAAATCATGCCCAGCATTAACTAAAATGTTTTTTTCTTTAGCGGCCATAACTATAGCCTTTATTTTATCTATAATAGCAATCTCTTTTAAGGCAATTGCCTTTGCAAATTCACCGGTGTGTATTTCTATACAATCTACAGATAATTCATGAGCATAATGAACGCCATCAATATTATCAATAAACAAACTAATTTTAGATAATTCAGATATAGATTTTATATAAGCTATCTTATCCTTCAATTCATTGTCATGTTCTCCTCGAGTCCATCCATGATCAGATGTTATTTGATTAATTGTATCTGGAACTAATGTTATTTGATCCGGTTTAATTTTTTCAACTAATTCACAAAATCCATAAAAACTATTATTTGCTTTAGAAAAAGGATTGCCTTCAAGATTAAATTCGACATTTTTATTTTTTGTCAAAGATGAAAGATGAATAACATCATTTGATGTGGCATGTCTATGATCTGGTCTTGGATGTAAAGTTAAACCATCTACACCCAAACTGATTGCCAAATCAGCAAATTGTTCTAAATTTGGATAATCTTCGCCTCTTGAATTTCTTATCAAGGCAATTTTATTAAGATTTATGCTTAATTTCATAATTAGATTATATATTTTTTTTATCTGTACAAGTCTATTTCTTCATCTACGATTAAATCTTTTGCATCAAACAAATTTGTTTTATCTAAATAGTTAAAGCCTTTTATTAAAATAACCGGTTTTTGTTCACTAGTTTGGCCCATTACAATCCCAGCAGCTGCTGCCAATTCATCAGCATAAGCAACCTCCGTTCCTTTAATTTTATTATTATAGAGATCTTTAACTCCTTTAAGATCTATTAAGCTTTGAAAATTATAGCTTGCAAGTGCAAAATTTATGACGCCTGATCTAAAAGGTCTAGTCATAGAATCACTTACTATTATAGATATATCTTTATTAAGTTTATTTGATAGCCCCTCTTGAATATCTTTTGCACTTTTAGATGGATCCTCTGGTAAAAGTAAAGCTAAATTATTTTGATCTGGTATATTCGATAAATCTATTCCTGCATTGATATTTATGTATCCTAATTTATGTTCAACAAGTATAGTTCCATTTTTAGTTGATAAAACTTTATTTGATTCATCTAATACAGCTTGAATAAATTCTGGATTTTTATTTAGCTCGATCGCAAGATCTTTAGCTTTTTTAGATACGTTGACTTTATTAAGGTCTATGTATCTATTTTCAGATTTAGATATAATTTTTTGAGCTATAACAAATACATCATAATCATCGATTGTAATTTTATTTTGATTAATATTGTTATAAATAATGTCAACAATACTATCTCCTGGTTTTATTAAAGGTAACCCATCTAGTGATGTTAATCTGACTGTATTCATTTTATTACTTAATTAAACTTATAACATAACATATATAAACAAAAATTCGTTGATAATGTATACTTGCGCATTATGGCAAAAATAGATAAAAAATTATTAGAAATTTTAGTATGTCCAAAGTCTAAAAAACCTTTATCTTATAATGAAGATTCTAATGAATTAATATGTAAAGACTCTGGTCTTGCCTACCCAATCAGAGACGGGATACCAGTTATGTTGCCTGAAAAAGCACGAAAAATTTAAAAATCGCGCCCGTAGCTCAGTTGGATTAGAGTGCTTGGCTACGAACCAAGAGGTCGGGAGTTCGAATCTCTCCGGGCGCGCCATTTAACTATTTAAATAAGTATTTCAATTGATCTATCAATAAACCAATAAAAGCCCATAATTCCTAAGAAAAAAGATGCTGTATTAACAAAATAATTATAAAAATTATATTTTTTTCCAAAATAGATTATAAAAATAAATACTGGTATTAACATTAGTTGTCCTACTTCAATACCTATATTAAAAAATAATAAAGATGGAATAATTTGGCCCTCTCCTATACCAATCTCTCTTAGGACACCTGCAAAACCCATTCCATGCAATAAACCAAATCCAAATGCAAGTGACCACGGAGTAAATGTTAATCTTTTTTTCTTGCTAATAATTTCTATAGCGAGATAAATTATTGTTAATGCAATTAAAGCTTCCACTGTTGATTGAGGCAATGAAAGATAGCCCAAAACACTAAAGGCTAATGTAATACTATGAGCTATAGTAAATGCAGTTATGGTTTTTACTATATTTAATGCTCCTTTTACTAAAAAAATTAATCCAAGAATAAATAAAATATGATCAATTCCAGTAAATAAATGGCTAATTCCAAGATTTAAATACGCAATTGGCAGGTAATTATTATTAAGTGGGACTTTAACAATGTTGTTTTTATTATTTACCAAACTTTCAAAAATATCTTGATCGTAAAAATTAATTGTAATTAATGCATCTGTTAGAACACTTAAATTATAAAATTCAATAGATGCACCCCTAAGACTCTCTTCGCAAGTTATTAAATAATTATCAACAAGATACTTACCTTCAATATAAGGATCATTAATATCTGAGTTACAGAATTCGGGAAAAACTACAATACCTCTTTGCCCTATATTCTTATATGGATACATCCATGTTATTTCATATTCATTTAAATTTGTATCAACTTCATTGACAATAAGATGAGCTGGATTAAATTCATGTGAATCAATATGAGAAATAAATATAATTATTGCCAACAATAAAAATCGTTTCATTGATTATATGAAGTAATAGGAGTTATCACAGTATATTGTGTTTTTAAAAACTCAATGTATTCATTAAGAAGTATTTCTTTTTGGCGGGTTGCATAATTAGCTTCTAATCTTGTGTAAATAGTCTCAATGGGCGGATAATAGCCATCTTTAATATTTTTTATTTTTACTATATGGTAACCATAGGCAGACTCCAATGGTCCAATCCAAGTATTCAGTTCAACATTATCAAAATTTTTAGAAAAATATTTCCCAAAATCTCTATCAATTGAACTTTCAGTTTTTTCAACAAAGTTTTTACCTAAGAAAAATGGATCTGAATCTATTGAAAAGTATGGATCATTTATTTTTTTAGAGGCTAAAATGGATCTTTCTTTACCATTTTGCTCATTAGAAAAATAGTAATGTGTAAATGAATAAGTAGCACTTACATAATACAAATCTTTATTTTTTTCATAAAAATTAATTAGATCCTCGGTGGTTGGATTTTTAAATTGTGTTTCCTGTTTTAAGAAAGAAATTTTTTGACCAAGTCTTCTCTTGATAATTCTATCATCTTTATCTAAACCTAATTTTAATGCTTCTCTATATAATATTTCTTCATTAATATAATCATTCAAAATTCTAATTATTTCATCATCATTAGGAGCTCTTTTAACCCTAGATGTCCATGCATTAATCAACCCGTTTATCTCTTGTTCTGATATATAGATTTCATTTTCATCATTAGAATTTAACCCTATATCAATAAGATAGAGTATAAATCCTGCTAAAAAAAATATTAAGACTTTCTTTTTCAATCTAAGGTATAAAATATTATTTAATTCGAACCCCTAACATTTACACTTCCACCTAATGGAATTACATCAATGTCTTCATATGCTGGAACATACCAAATTGGAGAAGACCAAGCCCTCTCTTGAATAGTTTCATGAATATCAGGTCGGGGTTTTGAATTATTTTTTATTGCATCCCATGTTGACCATCTGCATGTAGGATTTTCTAAAACTCTAACATAATAAAATGATTTGGTTTTGTGATTAAATTCTGGATCTCTCCATAATGTCTTTAATTCAGATGATCCAACATTTTGAGATATACTGCAATCATTAATATTTACACGTGCGCCATTATCAGGGCACCTATGAGTTATAGGATCAACAGATAAGCCATCTGAACAAGCTACATCATATACTTTTTCTTGAGGTTGGCCACTTCCCATATCTATCCATCCTTTTATTATTTGAACTCTTTGAAGAGGAGCCGCATCTTTATCTTGCTTTGCCCAAACTATAAATTGAGGAGATTTTTTATCTTCATGATATAGAAGATCTGCTCCCATGGTTACTCCATTTTCATAAGCTTTAGCAACCATATCCTCAGAATTAAGGTCTATTTCTTCTAAATCGTATCCAGCAAAAAATCTTAAAGCAATTCTTGTACCAGTTGTTGCAAATGTTTCTTTTCTTTTAAATGCATTAAAAATTGATTCTCTAGTATTTTCTTCTGCCCAAGCTACAGCTAAACCAGATGCACCCCATTGAGTGAAACCTGTATTTGCAAAAGTGCCTTCAGGAAAATCTTTTGTAGCAATTGGCTGATTAAATGCCTGCATATACTCTTCAAGACGAGTAATATTTTCATCACTTAAAGGAACACTTCCTCTATTTTCAGCAGTTCCATCTAAAACTCCAACTTTCATCCAAAAATTTGATTCATCATATGATCCTGCAACAACATGAGTGTCTGTTGAACCAATTAATCCGAACTTATAAGGATTGCCCTGAAGTGTAAAATCAAGAGTTAAACCTCTTAAATATGCATCCCTTATATAGCTTCCAGCTGGAATACTATATGTTGGTGGTCTACTACCTACTCTTCTGTCCATAATTTCAAAATCGGCCCATTCATCATCAGGTGATAAGAGTGGATGAGTATCCGAAGTGCCTTTTACTTGTGTCATTTCAACTAATGGTTCATTGCGCATCCTTTTTTCTGCATATTCTTGATCAATTGCATTTCCATAAAAAGTTTCTACTTCAAACATTTGCCCATTAGAACCATTACTATTATGCGGGATGGAAACAGAGTCTACTCCATTTTCTCTGAGGTTATCCTGCCAGGTCCAAAGATCCTCTGGATTAAGTGAGTCAATTCTAGTCCAAGGCCTTATCGGAGCCTCAGATGAATTAAAAATAACGTTTCTATGCAAATTACCTCCCTCAATATCTGTCGAGGTAGTAAATTCATATCCAATAAAAGTAGTAAATTTACCAGGATCATTATGTTCTTCAGCTGCTCTAGCAACATCTGCCCATGCAGATTTATGAACATCGTAATCAAATGCTTTTAGAGCTAGTTGAGTATTATTAGTGAAATATGCCTTTATAATTTTTGGATGCCATGATGGATATGGATCAATAATTGTAGCTGCTAAAATTGAGCTAAATAAATTTGACCTTTCTCCTGCTGATTCAACTGTAATATTTTCTGGTCTATTTAAATTATGAAAAGGTTTTGTAAAATCTTTTTTTCCAATATTTGAATTTGGATCAGCATATTTTTCCATCATTCCCATAAAAAAACCATGATCTGTAACAGCATAAAAATCTAATGGTTCTTTCAGTTTCATCTCATATCCAAGAGGATGTTTAACGCTGGCTCCTTTTGCATAATTATATGCATCATCTGGAGTTGCAGTAACACCAAAAATATAAGCGTCAAATGAATATTTGGTATGAACATGGAGATCTCCATAATATGGATTTCTATCTTTGTTATAAGGTATTGAATTTTGATCTATGTTTTTATTTTCTAAAGAAAAATCAACAATTTCATCTGCTGAATTTGATTGAAATACTTTTAAAGTACTTATAACTGGTCTTGCATTTTCTAGATCAATGTACATTAAACCTAAAATAGATGCATATAAAAGAACAACAATAATAAGAATGTTTCTAGTTATTTTTTTTATCTTCATATTTACCCCTATTAATATAACTATTATAACTTTATAAAGAATATTATGAAACAATTGTCAGTATATATGACAATAAATATTAATTCTTTGTTTTCTTTTTACATTATGCTTTAATCTATTCCATTAAGTGCGCCTGTAGCTCAGTTGGACAGAGTACTTGGCTTCGAACCAAGGGGTCGGGAGTTCGAATCTTCCCGGGCGCGCCATTCAAAAAAAAGGGGGCCATATGCCCCCTTTTATTTATTTAGGATTCAATTAAAAACTATAGTTTACTGTTAGTCCATATGATG
>MDTE01178912.1_pt1 | contig 55728 bp, 55 predicted proteins | sample 811231 | NCBI WGS metagenome assembly MDTE01 (sample SAMN05326651, study PRJNA326480) | marine metagenome | isolation source: seawater | place: Indian Ocean: Red Sea | collected 2010 | reverse complement strand
GCCGTGGTAGACCACCACGTTGATAGGCTGGGTGTGGAAGCGTAGCAATACGTGCAGCTGACCAGTACTAATAGCTCAACTGGCTTAATTTATGCACTGAAAAAAAATTTGTTATAATATTGATTAAGTACTATTAAAAAACGATTTTAATAGATTTTTTGTAATAGTTTCCAATTTTCACCTTCTCTTTTCCAAAGATGTGGTGATCTAAAATTATCTATAATCGAAAAAAATTCATTTTCTTTGATTGATATGTAATCTAAAAATTCTCTAAAGTATTTTTTTGGAAATTCGCTATCATATTTTTTAACTAGATTAATTCCCTCTTCTCTTGTTATTTTCTCATTTCTGATTTCTTGAGCTGCATCGTAGGACGCTCTACCTAACCCAAATTTGATGTATGTTAGGAAATAATGAAAAGGATCTATTTTATCGTCTATGCTAGAATATTTTGAATAAGATCCTTCTGTTCTCTCAGTGTTTGGTCTAAAACCAGTGTTTTTGGCAGCATAATAATAACACTCTTGTGGATCCCATTTAAGATAATAACCTAAATATCTTTGCGTTATTTGTTTGTTAATTAAATCATCAATTTTAGGTGCTATATATGGTTCAAAGTCATTCACACTAAATTTAAATTTATGTAATATATTTGATAACTTCTCTCCACCGAGAATAATTTCTGAATTAGTTTTATGCGAAAAAAACTTGCTATCCATTTCAGGATTCGCATTTTCTTTAATTGCATTTCCATATTCAGCTTGATTTTCTCCATAAAAAATAAGCGGGATATTAAATTTTAAAGCAATTAACGGTCCAATAATTTTTTGTCCAATTATGAACGGTTGAAATGGGTGCAACAAATTCTTGAACGCTAGTTTAGTTAATAATTTATGGACCCTGCCATTGGGTGAAAAAAGAATATTGTCAAAACCTCCAACTTTAATCCAGTTATCAAAATTTTTCCAACCAATTTCCGTGTACATATGAGGAGCCCATGTTATTGTTAAAGGGTTCATTCCATATTTATATTTTAAAATATGAGCTGTGTAGGCACTATCTTTGCCACCGCTTCCGGGTACAACACAATCATAACCACTTGGTTTTCTGTATTTATCTAATAATTCAATTAATTCATCTTCCCTTTTTTTCCAATCAATTTTTTTTTTGTTTCATTATAATTACACGCATCACATATGGAGGAATTAGAATCTATATTCAATCCAAGTTTTTGGTTATTGCTATTTTTAAATTCTACAACGCTTTGAGGTCTTTGATTACTCATAACACACTTTGAGCAAAATACGACTTTTTCAGATAAACCATACATAGAAAAATTTTTTTTCATTTTAATCATTCGTGTTGTAAATTAATGTATCTAAAAAATCCAACCCAATTTTTGAGCTCTTTTCAGGATGAAACTGGGTTCCAATAATATTTGAATTTTTTACTGTCATAGCACAAAATTTTTGATCATTATAAACTGAGGTTGCAATTTGATTTTTATTATCTAATGGCTCAGCAATATAAGAATGAACATAATAGAATTTTTGTTTGTCAAACTGCTTCAAGTAATTAAATGCTTTATTAGGGATTATATTTGTCTCAAACCAACCAACATTTGGGACTATATCTTTTTCATTCAAAGATAGCTTTTTAACCTTACCTTTAATATATCCTAAACCGATTGTATTAAAGTTTTCAGAGCTTTCCTCAAAAAATAATTGCATTCCCAAACAAATTCCCAAAAGAATATTTTTTTCTTTTTTTATATATATTTCCAAATCATCTAAAATTTTTTTTTCTTTAAGTAACTTCATTGCTTGGTTAAAAGCACCAACACCAGGTAAAATACAAATATTTGATTTAATTTTTTTATTTTCGGAATAAAAAACTGGATTGTACCCTAAAAATTTTAAACAATTATAAAGACTTTTAATATTCCCCATTCCATAATCAATTATAGTCACGTTTTTCATGATAAAATTTTCTTAATTTCGGATATTGTTAAAATTTTGTAGTGTAAAACAGATGCTATGGCTATTGAAACATTTTGAAATCTTTTCTTTAAATTTTCAATATGTTTTAAACTACCACATCCCCCCGAAACTATTAATGGTTTTTTTATTATTTTTTTAACACTTTCTAATAAATCAATATCAAAACCTGTTTCTGTTCCCTCATTATCTATTGAAGTCAATAATATTTCCCCGCACCCCTTATTTTGTATCTCATTAATCCAATCATAAACATTAAGATTTGTTTTTTCTCTTCCACAGAATTTGTAGGGCTCCCATCTATTTTCCAAAATCTTTTTTGCTTCTACATTGACTGTAATAGTTGACTCACCAAAATTTGAAACTGCTTCACTTAAAAAACTAGGATTTTCTAATGCCATAGAATTTATAGCAACTTTATCTGCTCCTGAATTTAGGGCATTTTCTATATCTTTAAGTGATCTTATCCCTCCACCTAGAGTAATAGGCACAAATATATCTTTTGTAATATTTTTAATTAATTCGAATAAATTATTTCGTCCATAAAGACTTGCAACAGAGTCAATTATTAATAATTCATCAATACTATCTAAATAATACTGTTTAACTATATCAATCGGATCTCCAATTTTTCTTAATCCTTCTAAATTGATACCTTTTATTACATGATTATTTTTTATATCAATTCTTGCAATTATTCGCATAATTAAAAAAATTCGTTATAACATAGAAATTAAAAAATGAGTAAAAAAAAGATTAGAATAATTGGTTTTATACCAGCAAAAAAAAATTCCCAGGATCTTAAAAATAAAAATTTAAAAAAATTAAATAATTATTCTTTGTTAGAATTAGCAATTTTAAGTGCAAAAAAATCAAAATTTATTGATAAAATTTATTTATCATCAGATTCAGATGAAATTTTAAATAAAGGAAAAAAATATAAAGTAGATTTAATTAAGAGAAAAAAATCTTTAAGCACTAACTCTGCATCTGCAAATTCGTTAATATTAGATTTTATAAAAAATCATTTGAAAAATACTTTAGAGAATTACATTGTTGTTTATCTGCAGCCAACATCACCTTTTAGAAATAATAAACATATTGATTCGGCTATAGAACTTTTTATAAAAAAAAAATTTAAATCCTTACTTAGTGTTTCTGAAAATAAGAATTTTTTTAAATCTTTTAATAAAAATAAACATACTCTCACCCCTTTTTTTGATGATAAATTAATTACCAATAATAGACAAAATTTAAAGAAAATTTATTCTCCGAATGGTGCCATTTTTATTTTTTATACAAAAAATTTTATTAAAAAAAAAAAATTAACTTTTGAAAGATCTGGTTATTTTCTAATGAATAAAATAGATAGTATAGATATTGATAATAGAGAAGATTATGAATTAGCAAAATTGCTTAGTAAAAAATATTTGAAAATTAAAAAATGAAATTTAAAATTGCTGATAGAGAGATTGGGTCAAATAAAGAAGCGTTAATAATCGCAGAAATTGGAATCAACCACAATGGTAATTTAAATCATGCAATAGCTATTGCAGATAGTGCCATCAATTCTGGAGCAGAGATTTTAAAACATCAAACGCATATACCAGATGAAGAGATGTCTCTAGAGGCGTTAAAAGCAATTCCTGGAAACTCAACCCAGTCTATTTATAAAATAATCAAGAATTGCTCACTATCAGAAGATGATGAAGAAAAATTAATGAAATATATTCAATCAAAAAAAAAAATTTTTATAAGCACACCCTTCTCTAAGGCAGCTGTAGATAGATTGATAAAATTTAATATTCCTGCCTTTAAAATTGGATCAGGTGAGTGGAATAATTTAGATCTAATTGAATATATCTGCAAATTTAAAAAACCTATAATTATGAGCACTGGGATGAGTAACTTAAATGACCTTAAAAAAACAGTTAATTTTATTAATAAAAAAAAAATTCCTTTGGCACTTATGCATTGTACCAATGTTTATCCAACACCGTTAGAAAAGAGTAGGTTAAATTCAATTACTATAATGCAGAAAACTTTTAAAAATAATATTATTGGTTATTCAGATCATACAGTTGGTTTGTATGCATCATATGCGGCACTTGCCTTAGGTGCAAAAATAATTGAAAAGCATTATGTAGACACTTATGACAGAAAGGGTCCTGATGTATCTTGCTCAATGGACCGAAATCAATTGAAGGAATTAATAAATGCTTCTAAGTTAATACCTTTATCAATACCTGGAGAAAAAAAGCCAATAAGTGAGGAGAAGGTGACAATGAATTTTGCATTTGCTTCGGTTGTTTCAAAAGAATTTATTAAAAAGGGAGGATTGCTTAGTAAAAAAAATATTTGCCTTAAAAGACCTGGCAATGGAGATTTTCTTGCAAAAGATTTTAAAAATGTAATTGGAAAAATAGCTACCGCAAACATTAAAAAAAATACACAAATCAAAAAAAAATTTATTAAGTGAAAACGATTACATTCATCACTGGCACAAGGGCAGATTATGGTAAAATAAAATCCCTTATCTTGGAATTACAAAAGAAAAAAAAATTTAAAACAAATCTTTTAATTACAGGTATGCACAATATTAGAAGACACGGACATACAAGAGACGAAATTGAAAAGGATAAAATTCAAAATTGTTACAGATTTTATAATCAGTCAAAAAATGCAGGTATGGATATAATTTTAGCTAATACTATTAAAGGTATAAATAAGTTTTTATCAAACAATCATACTGATTTATTAGTTGTTCATGGAGATAGAGTAGAGTCACTTGCTGGAGCGATTACTGGGTGTCTAAATAATATTAAAGTTGCTCATATTGAAGGGGGAGAAATTTCTGGAACTATTGACGAAATTATCAGACATTCAATATCTAAATTATCTCATTTACATTTTGTGACAAATAAAACTGCTAAACAAAGACTTTTGCAAATGGGTGAAAAAAGTAACAATATATTCGTAATTGGATCACCTGATGTCGATATAATTTTAAAAAAAAAACTTCCTAATTTTTCATTGGTAAAAAAAAGATACGATATTAAATTTAATGATTATGCAATTTGTTTATTTCACCCCGTTTCAACAGAGTTAAAAAAAATTGAATATCAAATTCAATCACTTTTAAACTCAATTAAAAAAAGTAAATTTAATTTTGTTATTCTGCTACCCAATAATGACCCCGGGCATGAGATTATATTAAAAAAAATTTTTTTTTTAAGAAAGAAAAATTTTGAAAATTTAAAGATTTTACCCTCAATGAGATTTGAATATTATTTATCATTATTAAAAAATTGTAACTTTATAGTTGGAAACTCGAGTTCAGGTATCATGGAAGCACCTTACTATGGTGTCCCTACAATTGATTTAGGTTCCAGGCAAAAAAATAGGGCACAAATAAAGTCTATTATAACTATAAATGATTATTCAAAACTAAATGATTTGATAAATAGATTTAAAGTAAAAAAATTTAAATATAAACCTTTAAAGTACTTTGGCAATGGAAATAGTCATAAAAAATTCTTGTCAATATTAAATCAAAAAAGAATATGGAAAATTAAAAACCAAAAACAGTTTATTCAATTGAATTTTTTTAAAAAAAATTAAAATATTAAATTTAGCTAATATTTAGACTAAAAAAATTCTGAAGTACAATTGCTTGTTAATCTTTTTTTTAACAGTATTTATGGTTTTTTTTATGTTATAAATGATGTTTCATTAAGTATATTCTTAAAATAAACTTAGGTAAGGTATTTATGTAATAAAGTATCTTTAATATACTATAAAAAATATTATTTAAATCTTGTTAAATTAATGAAAATTATACATCTGGCAAGCTTCAATGGAAATGTGGGCGATAATATTAATCATGCAGGTTTTAGACCGTGGTTTCAAAGATTAATAAAAAAAAAAAATTTCGTGGCAAAGTTTGGAAATAAGAGAATTTTATTGGAAAAAAAGAAATTGGGATAAAAAATTTGTAGATCTTGTAAATAATTTTGATTTATTAGTTATTGGTGGTGGAAATTATTTTGAGCTTTGGTTAGACAATTCTCCAACAGGGACATCTATTGCAATCCCTTTAAATTTATTTAAGAAAATAAGAATTCCAATTTTTTTTAATTCTTTAGGTGTAGATCTTGCACAAGGTTCTACCAAACTTACAAAAACTAAATTTAAAAAATTTTTAGATTTAATTTTATGTGACGAAAAAAATATCATTAGTATACGAAATGATGGGTCAAAAAAAAATTTAGAAAAAATTTATGGAGTTAAAAATTTAAAGAAAATAAATTATTGTCCTGACCATGGATTTTTTATTGAAAAAAAATTTTATAAAAAAAAGAAAAAAAACTATCGAGTAATAAGTATTAACCTTGCTTGCGATATGCCAGAGATTAGATTTAAACACTTTGGAAATAAAAAAACAAGAATTCAAAATTTCTGCAAGGAAATGTCTTTATTTATTTGTAAATTGTGTAATAATTATGAAAATTTAATCGTTTATCTAATTCCACACATTTATAGTGATTTACAAGTTTACAACGAAATTTTAAAGTTTCTTCCTGATGATGTCAGAAGAAAAAAAATCTTTATTGGTGAGTTTGGTAGTGGGAGTAAATCTGCCATCAAAACCTTAGAATACTATTTGAGGTCAGATCTAGTTTTAGGTACAAGATTTCATTCTAACGTGTCCTCAATCGGCTTGTTAAAAGATACCATTGGTCTAAAAAATTTTCCGCAAATAGAATATTTATATGATGAAATAGGCCAATCAAAAAGTGTGATTGATATATCAAAGCCAATTTTTAAATCAAAACTTTTTAAAAAAGTTAAAGAAGTTTTTGATAAAACAAAAAAAAGTTCTTTTAAAAAAAAAAAGACATTATTAGGAGTAAAAAAAGATAGAGAAAAATTTGCAAAAATTTTAAAAGTATGGATTAAGAAAAATAATCTATAAATAATAGTTTAATTAAGTCAAATTTAGAGATTTAGAATCTTTTACATTTTTTATTTTTTGTTGGATAAATAACTTGAAAGATTAAAAAATTTTTATCTATCATTAACATAGTATTCATTAATTGATTTTTTTAAAAAAGATCCTTTGTAGTAAGGAATTATTTTACCTATTATTCTGAAAAGTAAATACAAATAATTGATAAAAAATGAAGATCTTAAATTATAAGATTTTCCTCTTATTACAAATCGTTCATCTCTAAAATTTTTTGATTTAAAGTAAACACTTTTAGAATTAAATTTAGACCTTGAATAAAGATAGAGTATAGTTTCGTCAATGTTTATTTTTTTTAAAATGTTTCTGTTATTTTTAATGTCATGAAGTATCGTATTTAATAATTCTTTTTTACGGTATATATGATTATATATTTTAAAACTCTCCGCTAGACTTGCCCCTATATTTATAACTTTTTTCTTACAATATGTTAAATTTGCAGCCATAGAGCTACCTGTTGTGATTGTTAAATCAGAATTTAAACCTAAATAATGTGAGTCTATGTTGTCATCAGGAGGAATTACAATTAAATTTCTATATTTACGATTATTCAGTTCTTTTAAAGTTTCATTTTTTGTTGCTAAATCTCCAGGATGTAATCTTAAATAAATTTTAATAAGTTTTTTTCTATATTTATTTGGAAGATTATCTGCAATATACTTAACTGCATCTACTTGTCTTTTAAAAGGAAAATTCTCAGTAAACTCATTTAAATATGCCCTTTCATGTTCAGATGTTAAAAAAATGGCTATATTGTAGTCATTTTTATTAAAATTGTTGGGTAGTTTATTATCCTTTATTTTCATATGAAATAGTTGTTGTTCAACTTTATGAAATTTATTTGATAAAATATTTTTTATGTAATTATCACAATATAATTTCATTTTTTTCTTTGAAACTATTGTCTGTATTTTATTTGAAAATAATTTCATTTGCTTGCTTGTATTTTTGGCATCATGGGGTAAATTTCCTGTGACAATGTATAAACCCTCATGGGTATGTCGTGGATATTCATATACAAAAATTCTTTTTTTACTTAATCTTTTTTTTGCAATTCTTAAAAATGGTTGAAAGCGCGCTACTCTGCCATTAAATAAATAAATTTCATCAGGTTTCCATTTTTGAAAATGATTTTCAGATGAATAATAAGTTGTTAATGTTTCCCTAAAAACATTTAAAATCAGCTTCTTCTCAAAAGAAAATAATTTTTCTGATCCATGAAAAACTGAAATTAGTGTGCCACAAATTGTGTTGTAAAGATATTTATCCAATTTATCAAGATCATACTTTATGGAGTTTAAAATATAATCATTCTTAATTAATTTCTTCTCTAATTTGTAAATAATCTTTGTATTTTTGTTATTAAGAAAATTGAATTCATCAAATATTACTTTATTGTTATCATTAATACCAATCAGATTATAAGTATTATCCCTTTTTTGTATGCAATGTTTGCAAACAAGTTCACTTTTTGTATATCCTTTAAATTTAAATGAATTTGCCGGGCAATACTCTGCAGTTTTATTACATAACAATATTTTTATTTTAACATCGTTTCTATTTGTAATTTGTTTAATTAAATCAGCTTCTCGTCCGATCATAGGCCACACTGGATAAGAAGGTATAAAAAGAATTTTCATAAACTTGGGTTTTTAAATATTGTATATTTTATAATTTCTATGTTTAAATAAAATTAAAGAATCATGGCTAAAATCTCTGGGCAACATATTTAATTTAAAAAAGAAGTTTATTTATTAAAGTTTCCATAAACTCAAGTTTATTTATTTTTATATAATTAATTATAAATTAAAACCTAAATTTTTTTTGAAAAATCCAAAATATAATAAACGTTGATGTTTATAAGAAGATGGTTATAAATCAACCATGAAAAAAATCCTTATTCTTGGTCATTTAGGTTATATAGGACCAGTTTTAGTCAATCAATTAAAGTCAAACTATTTTATTTATGGTGTTGACACTCATTGGTTTAAAACAAAAATTAATGTTAGATTTTATAATAAATATTATTTGCCACATAAAAGTATAATAAAGGATATCAGAAAATTTAGCTTAAAGAATTTGGGTTTTATTCCTGATGCAGTTATTTATTTAGCAGCAATTTCTAATGATCCAATGGGAAATAAGTTTAAAAGTATTACTCATGAAATAAATACTAAGTGTTGTATAAAAATTGCTAAAGATGCAAAAAAAGTAGGTGTAAAAAAATTCATTTTTGCTTCAAGCTGTAGTATTTATGGGTCTGCTGGAAATAAAAAAAAAAAAGAAAATCATTCTATCAAACCATTAACTGACTATGCAAAATCCAAAGTAAAATCTGAAAAATTATTAAAAAAAATTTCAAGTAAAAGTTTTAAGGTCATATCATTACGATTTGCAACTGCAGCAGGATTTAGTCCTAAATTACGATTAGATTTGGTATTTAATGATTTTGTAGCAAATAGTATTGTTAAAAATGAAATCTTAATATTAAGTAATGGAGAGCCATGGAGACCACTAATACATGTGAAAGATATGGCAAGAGCAATTGAATGGTCTATAAATTATTCGCCCAAATCCAATTTTCTACCAATTAATATTGGATCAGATAAATGGACTTTTAGAATAAAAGATTTAGCAAACAAAATTGCTAAAATTCTTGGAAATGTTGAAGTTAGTTTAAACAAAAATAATCAACCTGATAAAAGAAGCTACACAGTTGATTTTTCATTATTTAGGTTATTAGCTAAAAACTTTCAACCTAAAGAAAAATTGGAAGATGCAGTTGATGAACTTGCAAAAAATTTAAAAAGAAGTAAGGTAAACTTCAAAAATTTTAGAAACTCAACAAAATTTATACGTCTTAAAAACTTAAATTATTTACAAGAGAAAAAATATATTAACAAAAAACTATACTGGATATAATGATACAAGACGTAAAAATAACACCTTTAAGAAAAATTCCAGATGAGAGGGGAAGTATTTACCACATGCTAAGGAACGATGATAAGCATTTTATTGAATTTGGGGAGATATATTTTTCTTTAGCTTACCCAGGAGTTATAAAAGGATGGCATGAGCACACAAAACAAACGCAAAATTATGCCGTAATCGATGGCATGATAAAATTAGTATTATTTGATAATAGAAAAGACTCTAAGACATATAAATCTCTTCAGGAAATTTATATAGGTGATCTTAATTATAGTTTGGTCACAATACCAACTGGTATTGTTATTGGCTACAAATGTATTGGCAATAAAACTTCTATTTTAGCAAATTGTTCTACTCATCCACACGACCCGAAAGAAATGATTAATTATGACCCAATGAGTGATAAGATACCTTATAGTTGGGATATTAAATACAAGTGAAGAAGATTTGTATAGTTGGTAGTTCAGGCTATATAGGTAGTTATTTAGCTTCAGAACTGAAGGAAAATTACAGAGTAATCTCACATAGCAGAAAAAAAATTAAAGATACAGATTTTAATAAAAAAATTATAAAACATATTATAGGTGATATCACTAAAAATTCGACTATAAAAAAAATTTTAAAATCTAATCCTGAAGTTATTATCTATACTATATCTCTTAATCACTTTGATTCCGAGGTGAGTCTTTCAAATTCACTAAAAATAAATTATGAGCCTTTTCATAACTTGGTTGAACAAATTTTAGAAAGTAAGAAAAAAGTCAAACTTATTTATTTTTCTACAATGCAAGTATATGGAAGAGAATACAAAAAAAAAATTATAAGTGAGAATTATCCAAAAAATATTACTAATATATATTCTTTAACTCATAGCATGTGCGAAGACTTATTGCAGGCATATGAGTCAAAAATTGATTCTCATTCAGTTAGACTCTCAAACTCTTATGGTATGCCGAAACTTAAAAATTTAAATTGTTGGTGGCCAGTATTAAATGATTTATGTAGATCAGCAAAAAAAAAAAATTTAATACAAATTAATTCTGATGGTTCTGCTCTAAGAGATTTTATTTCCTTAGATGATGTTACAAAATTTATAAAAATTTTAATACAAAAAAAAGTTAAAGAAAAAATAATCAATTTATGCTCTTCAGAAACTATTTCTATTAAAGATCTAGCCTATATAATTCAAAAGAATAAATTTTTTAAAAAAAAAGTAGTTGTAAGTTTTGCAAAAAAACCAAAAAAGACAAAAAAAAAAATTTTTTTTTATGATAATAAAATCATGAGAAAATATAATTTTAAAGCCAATGATAGTTTGCAAAATCAAATCAAAAACTTTTTGAAAAAAATCTAATATTTATATAAATTTGCATCAAAAGGTATTGAAATTCTTGCACTTTTTGTCGCCTGGTTTTGTACAGAATGGAGCAAATAAGAATTAAACACAACTATTGAATTTTTCACAGGCTTTAAAAGTATTTCCTTATGTCTTTTTTTATGAATTCTTATATTAGTTATTATTTTAATATTATTTCTAGGATTTTTAATTTTTAAAATACCAGGAGAGTCACCTTTTGGTACCTTATAATAAAAAATACCTGACAAAACCCCCTCAGGATGATTGTGTGAAAGTAAATCAATGCCTCTGCTTGATTTTACAAACCATAGTTTGTCTATCTTATATCTGTACTTGTTATTTAAGTTAAAAAGGTTTTTTGTAAACAAAATTAATTTTTTCTCTATTACCTTCGAAAATAATCGGAATTTTCTAATTTTATAAATGTCATGTTCGGATTGATAGTAACCATAAATTTTTTTTTGTTTTGTATCAGAATAGGAATTAACTTTCTTTCTTTTCATGTATTTATTTATCTCTTTATCTAAATCAAATTTGTTTTTAATTTTAAAGATAGCTAATGTTGGAGGATAAAAATTATTTTTTTTTAAGGAAGTTCTCGATTCAAAGTAATTATCAAAATAAGATTTTGGACTGATTTTTAAGTTATTAAAAATATAGCTTCCAAGAAAAAACTGCGCATATTTATATTGTTTAGATTTTCTTGGTATATTCTTTAGTATTTTTTTTGAATATTTAAAAAGACCTAATTCTAAAAAAAAAATCCCATAAAATAGAGACTTTTCTTGGATTATTTTTTTTTTAAAAATTAAGAAAAAAAAATATTTAATTAAAATGTAAATCTTAAAAAAACATTTAATTATAAAAATTGCTACTTTTGTTAAATTTGTTAGGTATTTATATATAAGAAACATAATTTATAAAATGCTTTTTGATATACCAGTATTATTTATAACTTACAAAAGATTTCGCACTGCGAAAAAAGTTTTTGATGTTATAAAAAAAGTGAAACCAAAAAAGTTGTATTTTGCAAGCAATTCACCGTCTGAAAAAGAATTTAATAAAGAATTAAGTTCTGTACTTAAAGTAAGGTCCCTTTTAAATCAAATAAATTGGAAGTGTAAAGTAGAGAAGATTTATCATAAGAAGCATCTTAAAGTTAGTAAATCAATCCCAAAATCTGTAGATATTTTTTTTAAAAAAGAAAAAATGGGCATTATATTAGAAGATGATTGTTTACCTTCAGTTGATTTTTTTAATTTTTGTAGAATAATGCTTAAAACTTATAAAAATAAGAATATAAATGTAATATGCGGTAGTAGATTTGTACCGGAAGACTCCAAAAAAGAGATCTATTTTTCTAAATACAATCATGCTTGGGGGTGGGCAACATGGAGAAAATCTTGGGAAAAATTTGATCCTAAAATTAAATTTTGGAAATCTTTTAAAAAATCAAAAAGATGGATATCTATGAGTAACGGTCAAGAAAGACGGTACTGGGAAAAAATCTTTGACCTAACATACAAAGATAAAATCAATACTTGGGATTATGCATGGACTGCATCTGCATGGTATAATCGTCAATTATCAATTATACCACCAGTAAATCTAATTTCGAATATTGGTTTTGGTCCTGATGCAACATGGACTGTCAAAAGTAAGAATAATAAAGCTAGTAATCTAAAAAAAATGAATAATTTTAAAATAAAAAATTACAAAATTGAGCAAAATTTAAAATATGACAACGAGGTTTTTCTAAATCATTTTAAGGGTAATCGTCAGTCATTAATTATGAAAACAAAAGATAATTTACAACTTTTAATAGAAGATCCTAAAACTTTTTATTTAAAGGCAAAAAGAAGTTTAAAAAATGATTAGAGAATTTTTTAAAAAAATATATTATTTTTTATATCAATTATTCTTTGGAAATTTTCTTCTTCTACGAATTGCATGGTCAAATAAAGTATTTGTCATAAAAAAAAAAAATTTAGAATTTTTTTCACAAAATATAAGGAATTTAAATGATTTAAATACCTTGAGACAAATATTTATAAAAGAAGAGTACAAATTTCCAAAAGCTATTAACAGTCTAATATTAAATGAATATTGTAAAATCATAGAAAATAAAAAAACTCCTTTAATAATTGATTGCGGCGCAAATATTTGTGCAAGTGTAAATTATTTTAGTTCAATTTATAATAACTCTGAAATTGTTGGAATAGAGCCAGATAATATAAATTTTACATTATGTGAAAAGAATAAAATTAAGAAAAGTAAAATACATTTAATTAAAACTGCAGTTAGCTGTGATAATTTTAATTATGATATTAATAAAAAAAATGATGATGGTAGATCATCTTATATAAAATTAGATGTTAATAATTTAGATGGAAGATTTAAGGAAAATAAAACAATAACAGTAAAGAATATATTAGAGACATTTCAAACGATAAAATATCAACCTTTTATTATAAAAATAGATATTGAGGGTCATGAAAAAAAACTATTTGAAAAAAATACAGAGTGGATGAATTATTTTAAATTTATAATTATTGAATTACATGATTGGATGCTGCCAGAGGAGGATATATCATCAAATTTCCATAAAGCATTAAAAGAAAATATAACTAGTTATGATATGTACAATTTTGGAGAAAACACATTAATAGTTAATAAATCCTAATATGAATATTTTAATCACAGGAGGACTTGGTTACATAGGATCACATTTAGCTAGTTATTTAACTGGAAAAAATTTATCTATTTACATAATAGATAATTTAAACAACTCAAAAAAAAACGTTTTTAAAAAAATCAAAAAATTAAACAAAAATATTAAAACTTTTGAAAACATCGATTTGCAAAATAAAAAAAAATTAACTAATTATTTTAAACATAAAAAGATCGATGTTGTAATTCATTTAGCTGGATTTAAGTCCGTCTCTGAATCTTTTTTAAAATCAAAAGAATATTATAAAAATAATATAATAGGCTTTACAAACTTATTAGATGTAATGACTACTTATAAAGTTAATAAAATAATTTTTAGCTCAAGTGCAACTGTTTACTCAGAAAAAAATTATAAAGGTTTAACAGAGGAAGATGAACTTTACACAAACAGTGTTTATGGTCTCACAAAGAAATCTATAGAAGATATAATTATAATGAAAAGTAAAAATTTTAATCTAAATTTTGTAATTTTAAGATATTTTAATCCTGCTGGTTGTCATAAAACTGGATTAATTGGTGAGGATACTGTTAGAACTCCCAATAATTTATTCCCTTACATAGGGCAAATAATATCTGGTCGTAAAAAGTTTTTAAAAATCTTTGGAAAAAATTATAGAACAAAAGATGGAACAGGCGCCAGAGATTATATTCATATTAAGGATCTTTCCGAAGCTCATATTAGATCAATTTTCCTTTTAAAGAGGAAAAATACAAACGAAATAATTAACATTGGAAGTGCAAAACCGACTACAGTTTTATCTGTAATAGATGCGTTTAAAAAATATTGTAAATTTAAAATTAAATATAAATATTATAAAAATAGAGCTGGAGACTTAGATACTATATTTACAAACAATAACAAAGCTAAAAAAGTCTTAAATTGGAAGCCAAAAAAAGAACTTAAGGATATAATTTTGTCAACTTACTATTATTATAAAAATGATAAAAACAATTAAAGATTTTTTTGTACTTAATCGTTCAGTAAAAAAGAATACAAGAAATAAGTACCCTTATTTGATATTTTTAACTATAATTTGTTCTTTTTTTGAAGTTATTACCATTGGTTCAATCGTACCAGTGATTACATTATTAATTTTTCCAGAAAATTTATATACAATAGAAATATTTAAAAATTTATTCGATAATTTTAATCTAAATATTGATAATTTAAGAATATATATATTGCTATTTTTTTTATTTTTAATTTTAATATCTACTTTATCCAGAATAATTTTATTATATCTTAATATATACCTCTCTAAGTTAATAACTTCAGATATATCTACAGCATTGTTTGAGTCTTACATTTATAAAAATTATGAGGAATTGTCTTTATTCAAATCAAATAAAATAATTGCAAACACAACAGAAAAACTCGAAATATTTTCAAATCTTATATTTCATATTTTTACATTTTTTTCCTCAGTCATTTTATCAATTTCTATTATTTCATCATTAATGTTTTTTTCAAATTTGTTGATTATTTTTTCGTTAATTCTTGTAATTCTTATTGTTTATTTAATTCTAGTGCGAATTACCAAAAATAAACTTGATAGTTATTCTGATTATACAAATAAACTTTCTAACGAGAGAGCAAAAAATCTTCAAAATTGTTTAAATAATTATAAAAATATTATTTTGGAAAATAGTATGAGGGCATATACCAATTTTTTCTTCGATTTAGATCATAATTATAGAAAAATTCAAGCCCGTGTAACTATCATAGGTTTTTTACCTAGATATTTAATTGAGGGATTGGCTATAGTAAGTATTACAGCAATTGCATTTATATTTTTAGAGAAAAACAATTTTGAAAATAATTCAAACATTATTTTAACTTTAGGGATTTTAGTTTATGGTACTCAAAAATTATTACCAATTTTTCAAGCTTTATACCAAGCTTTTACTTCAATAAAAGGAAACTCTTATTTAATTAAGGAAATCACAGATTCTATAAATATTACTGAAAAAACTCTAAAGAAATCTAGTGAATTTGAAAAAAAAGAGTTCATTGATATGGATTTAAAAAATATTACTTTCAATTATAAAAATTCAAGTAAAGTTTTAACAAATGTAAGTTTTTCTATAAAAAAAGGTGATAAAATTGGTATAATAGGTAAATCTGGATCTGGTAAAAGTACTCTCGTAGATTTAATTATGGGTTTGCTGGAACCATCTAGTGGAAATATATTTCTTAATGGTAAAAAAATTAATTATGATAAAGATAAATTTGAATTAAGAAATAATTTTTCTCATGTTCCACAAAACTATTTTATTTTAAATGAAACTCTAAAAGATAATATATTATTTTCATTAACAAAAAATAATTCACATAATGAAGAAAATTTAGCTAAGGCTATAAAGTGTAGTCAACTTTCAAAACTAGTTGAAAATCTTCAAAATGGAATAGATACTTTAATTGGAGATAAAGGCCTGAATATATCAGGAGGTCAAAGGCAAAGAGTTGCATTGGCAAGGGCTTTATATCAAAACAAAAATATTTTAGTTTTAGATGAAGCTACTAATTCACTAGATCAAGAAACAGAAAATTATTTTTTGGATGAATTAAATAAATTGTATCCAGATTTAACTATTATATTTATAACACATAAAAAAAATTTACTTGATAGATTCACTAAGGTAATAAATTTAGATGAATAAACAATTTAAAGTATCAATAGTCGTTCCTGGAAAATTTCATTCATTTAATTTAGCAAAAGGTCTTCAAAAAAAAAATGTATTATTTTCTATAATAACTAGTTACCCAAAATATCTAGTTCTTAAATATCAAATTAAAAATGAATCAATTAAATCTATATTTATAAAAGAAATAATTGAAAGAGTGCTATTGAAGTTAAATCTTAATTTTATTTTATCAAAAATATATTTTTATTTAAATTCTTTATTTGAGAATTTATCAACGAAAATGATAGAATTTAATAAAATAGATATTTTGGTTGCATGGTCTGGATCTGCAGAGAAATCTTTCAAAAAAATAAATTTATTAAAAAAAAATATAATTAAAATCTTGGAAAGAGGTTCAACTCATATATCTTTTCAAAATAAAATATTAGAAGAGGAATTTAAAAAACTCAGAATTGATAAAATTCCTATTGACAAAAGAATTATAGAAAAAGAAATAAGAGAATATAATTTGTCAGATTATATTTTTGTTCCTAGTTCTTTTGCAAAAAAAACATTTATAGAAAACGGTATAGATGAAAAAAAAATTATCAAAGTTCCTTATGGCACAAATCTAGATGAATTTTATGCAGAAGAAAATATTTCAAAACAATTTACTATAATTTCTACTGGTCATATCTCTGTTAGAAAAGGTTCATTATATTTGCTTGAAGCATTCAATGAATTGAATTTGGATGATAGCAAACTCCTTATGGTAGGAAATATCGAGAAGGAACTATTCCCTTTTTTAAAACCATTTTTTTTAAATCCAAACATTATATTTCAAAAGCATGTAAATCAGAAAAAATTGAGATCTTTTTATAACAATTCAAACCTGTTTGTAACTTCATCTCTGGAGGAAGGCTTAGCAGTTGTACAGATTCAAGCAATGGCCTGTGGTCTCCCATTAATTTGTACACCAAATTCTGGCGGAGAAGAATTAATTGAGGAGGGAAAAAATGGATTTGTTTGCCCCATAAGAGACAAAGATTACTTAAAAAATAAAATTATCTACTTTTATAACAATAGAGAAGAATTAAAAATATTTGGCAAAAATTCAAACTATAAGGCAAAAAATTATTTTTCTTGGGATAAATATTCTCAAGATATTTATGAAGAGTACAAAAAGTTAATTATTTAATAAATTATAGATTGATTTTGCTTGAAAATCTAAAGTTCTTTTATTGTTAACATTAAACTCAATTTCTTGAAAATCTTCTTTAAACTTGTCATAGTTATAATATATGTTTTCAATCTTTTCTTTTAAATGATTTACATCACCAGGTTTAAATATAAAATTTTTATTTGTGATAATTTCGGGAATTGCCCCTATATCTGAGCCAATAACTATAGATCCGCAGGCAATTGATTCTTGAATAATTCTTCCATATTGTTCATTCCATTCAGATGGTATTACAGTTAGATGACTATTTTGCATGTCTTTAGATATATTAAAATAATTCGGTTTTATTATTCTTAATTTGTTATTTTGTTTAAGTTTTTTTAAATATCTCTTAATTTTTTTGTAAAATTTTAATGACTCAATTTCATGAACATCTATTTGAAATATCCATTTATCTATCTTTATTAAATCAAGAGCTTTTAATAAAGTTAAAATACCCTTTTTTTCTGTTAGTCTACCAAAATATGAAATTGTAAATTTAGATATTGAGCTTTGTTTTTTTTTATTAAAAAAAATATTTTTATCAAAACCCAAAGGTATTACTTTTGTAGTTTTTGAAAAACCACACAAATCAAGATTTTTTTTTATTTGATGTGTGTAACAAATAATCGTGTTTATTCTACTTTTAAATAACAAATTTAATAATTTATATAAAATTTTTTTTGATATTTTGATTAAAAGATTTTTTTCATCTATAATATTGTTTTCGTTAGAAAAATAAATAAGTTTATAATTAAATTTGTATGAGTAGATTATTAAAATTATTGATTGTATAGAAATTAAGTCTTGATCTAGAATAATATGTGAAAATTTATTCTTCTTAATAATTTTGTACAAATTTTTATAAATTTTTAATCTCAAATGATTGAAATAAGTTTCTTGAAAAACAACATTTAAGTCAATTTCATTATTTTTAAAATCTGACTCAATAACTTTATTATTATCTTTATGAAATTTTGGAATTAAAATTGAAAGCTCTATGTCATAATCTTTTTTCAAAACAGAATATAATCTTGTATTAATTTTTTTTAAAAACGAGTGACTGATTGATAACAAATGTATATCTTTAGTCATAATATTAATATAATTATAAAGTAAATGGCTAAAAATTCCAAAATTAATACTTTAGTAATCTTAGCAGGTGGACTTGGTACTAGGTTGGCTGAAGAAACACAAAAAAAACCAAAACCAATGGTAAAGATTGGTACAAAACCTATTATTTGGCACATTATAAAACATTATCAACATTATGGATTTAAAAATTTCATAATTTGTGCTGGATATAAAGGTTATATGATCAAAAAGTTTATTCATAGGTCTAAGGATTTGTCAAAAGAAAATATAAAAATAGTTAATACTGGTCTTAAAAGTTTGACTGCAACCAGATTAAGTAAAGTGAAATTTTTTTTACCTGATAATTTTTGCCTTACTTATGGTGATGCAGTTTCAAATATTAACATAAATCGTTTAATTAATTTTCACTTTAAAAAAAAATCGATTTTTACAATAACTGGTGTAGTTCCAAGTAGCAGATATGGTTCTATAAAATTTAATAATAAAAATAGAGTTGTGAAATTTATGGAAAAAAAAGATTTTAACAGAGACTTTGTGAGCGGAGGGTATTTTGTGCTAAATAAATTAATATTTAAATATATAACTAAGAAAAATGAAATGTTGGAAAATGCACCAATGAAAAAAATTGTTAAAACCTATAAAATGTATATGTATAAACATAATGGATTTTGGCAATGCATGGATACTTTGAGAGATAAATTATATCTAGAAAAACTATGGAAAAAAAATCCTAGATGGAAAGTTTGGAAAAGATAAAAAAAAAAAAATTTCTAATTATTGGTTCTGGACATAAACTATCTTTGGAAAGATCTTATATTAGGGCGTTCAAAAATCTAAAATTTAAAAATATTGATTATATTTTTTTGGATAATGGAATTTTTATTTCATTTCTTAACAAGTATAAATATTTCTTTCTTGATAATCTTTACTCTTATATTTGCACAAAAAAAATTGATTCAATTTTAAGAAAAAATAAATTTGATTTTATTTTTATATTCAAAGGTATGCAGTTTGAATACAATTCTTTATTAAATTATAAAAAAATACAAAAAAAGGCAAAATGGATAAATATTTATACAGATAATCCATTTAATTTTGATTCAATTTCCACTTCAAATCAAAAAGTTTTAAATTCTATAAAATTTTATGATTATTTTTGCATTTCTTTTAATAAAAAATTAAATTTTAGATTAAAAAAATTAAAGGCAAATAAAATTATCTATCTTCCATTTGGATATGATGTCACAAAACATAAAATAAATAAAATTGTTAATGAAAAAAGTATAGAAAATAAAATTAACTTTGTAGGAGGTTTTGACAATTATCGTAAAAAATATTTAAACGACTTAAATTTTAAAATTGATGTCTTTGGACCTGGATGGAAAAGTAAACATAATTTAAGCGGCAAACTTAATATTAATTCAGAGGAAATCTCAGGCAGCAGATTAAAAAAAATTATAAGTAAATATGCTATAAGTATAAATTTATTAAGAAAACAAGATAAAAATTCTCATAACATGCGTACTTTTGAAATTCCAGCAATGGGTGGATTAATGTTAACCAATTATAGTCAAGAACAAGACAATTTTTTTAAGCAAAATAAAGAATGTTATATGTATAAAAATAAAAAAGATCTTTTGGAAAAAATTAATTATATTTTTTCAAATCCAAAAAAAGCTTATAAAGTAAGAAAAAAAGGGTTTTTTAAGTCTAATCATTATTCCTATGAGACAAGATTAAAAAATTTATTATCAAATTTGAAATGAATATTTATAAAAATTTAAACAAAATTTATGTTTTTACTCTTTTGATTATAACTCTAATTATATTCTACAGATTTATTGGTGATTATAATTTTAAATTCAATAATTTAAATTTATTTTTGTCATATTTGTTCTTAATAACATCAGTAAGTTTCATTTACATTTTTTTTAAATTTAATATAAAAGATAACCAATTCCCCCTATTTCCACTAATAATATTATATTTAATATTTGCTTATGGATTTAGTTTTGAGTTAGTAAATTTTCATTTAATAACTCAAAAACAAAGTGTTATTACCAAAGCTTTCTTAGTAATGAACATTGGAATAATTCTTTTTGGAATAGGTTTTTTTGTGTCAAAAAATTTTTTAAAAAGGAAAAAAGAATTAAACATACTAGAATTTAAAAATTTTAATTTTATATTATTTTTTGGTTTGTCTTTAGTCTTAATTAATATTTTGGACAAAATCATTCAAATATTGCCGAATAATTTAAATCAAATTCATCAACCGACAATTTCTATGGGTTGTGCAATTATTTTTTATTACTTTATATTTTCTAATAAGATATATAAATTTATTTACATTATACCAGTTATAATAATAATTTTTTTAGAAATTTTAAAATCATCTTATGTATATCCTGCTACCATATTACTCCAATACTTTCTAATTTATATTATTTTAAAAAAAAAATTGCCACTAGTGCAACTTTTGTTATTTTTTTTATTTTTTGTATTTCTTCATTCGTTTAAATTAGAATTTAGAGATTATTTATCTAAATCAAAAAATCTTCAAGCACACGATAGGACCAAAATTTTTTTAAATGTTTATAATTTTAATAATTTTAAAAAGAGACAAATACACGGTCATTCTAGAAATAGATCAGAGGATAATTTTTGGAGGATCACGCATTCTTACACATCACTTTTAAAAATTGTAGAAAAATCCCCAGATCAGGTTCCATTTTACTATGGAGAAACATATAAGATTTTATTAACAAAGTTTATTCCCAGAATTTTTTGGGAAGACAAACCATCAGATGAATATGCTAATGCGGTAGGTAGACGATATGATGTTTTAGGAAAAGATGATCGTAATACTTCTTGGAATTTTCCAATTTTAAATGAAACTTATGCAAATTACGGATTTTATGGAGTTTTTTTTATAATGTTGTCTTTAGGGATTCTTGTTAGAATCCTTACAAACTTATTCTCAATAAATAATTTTAACAATTTTGAAAGCTTTATTGGAGTTTATATTTGTTCAACTGCCTTTTTTTGGGAGCCTCATTTATCCTTAGTATTTGGCGGTCTTCATTTGGTAATATTATTTCTTTATGCTATCACTATATTTTTTAGTTTAATTATAAAAAAAATTATCATTTAAGATGAAAAAAAAAATTCATCTTTTTTTTAGAAAGCCATCCAAAAAAGTCCATTATAGTGTTGAAAATTTTTATAAGGAGATATTTAAAGATTTTAAAGATGAAAATCTTGAAATAAAAACTAAAGTTTGTCCATTATCAAGCAAAGGTATTTTTAATAGAATTTATCTAATTTTTTGGGCATTTTTTAATCAAGGTGATATTAATCATGTTACTGGTGACATAAATTTTATTTCTCTTTTTCTTCAAAAAAGAAAAACAATTAATACAATTCTTGATCTTTACTCATTAGAAAGACTAATAGGTCTCAAAAAATTTTTATATAAAATTTTTTGGATTAGATTACCCATTTTGAAAAGCTCTTTGATTATTGCTATATCAAAAAAAATCAAAAATGATTTAAAAATTTATTTACCCAAAAAAAAAAAAATTGAAGTAATTGATATTTGTACCAGTTCAAATTTCAAAAAAAATTCAAAAAAATTTGGTAAAATACCAAAAATCTTACTTATTGGAACCAGAGATAACAAAAATTTAGAAAGAGTTATAAAATCTTTAGAAAAACAGAACATTAAATTAATAATTATTGGGGAATTATCAATTCATCAAAAAAATTTATTATCTAAGAATAAAATAGATTATGAAAATTATGTGGGGATAAATAATAATTATTTGATAAAACAATATTTTAAATCAGATATTTTAGTTTTTGTTTCTACTTATGAAGGCTTTGGAGTACCCATAATTGAAGCACAAAAAATAGGCCGAGCTGTAATTACAAGTAATTTATATCCAATGAAATACGTAGCAGGAAACGGAGCTTTGTTAGTCAATCCAAAAAGCGTAAAAAGTATAAAATCTGGTATTTTAAAAATTATCAATAACAGACGTTTAAGAGATAATTTAATTAATAACGGTTACAAAAATGTTAATAGATTCAAAAGAGACAATATTAAAAAAAAGTATATTGAGAATTACAAAAGTATATTAAAAATTCAATAAAGTTTTTAATGAGAAATATTTTATATATTACAGATAAATATTATAAAGAAATGGGAGGATCTTATGAAGCAATTGGATCTACCGTTTATAATTTAAAAAAAGATAATTTTGATATTAAATTTGTGTACTTTCATAATGGTGAAACAAATTTTAACTTAGACTTAGTCAAAATTATTAATAAAGTTGATATTGTCCATTTTTTTGGTATCTGGACACTAAATCACATAAAGACATCTTTATTATCAATATTTAAAAAAAAAAAATTTATTATAACTCCTATGGGAGCATTAGAGCCATGGTCTCTATCTCAAAAAAATTTAAAAAAAAGGATAGCTTTATTAGTATATCAAAAAAAAATTTTAAGACTTGCCGACGTTGTTCATTGTACTTCAATCGATGAGGAAAAAAATATCAAATTAATCGATGAAAATATTAATACAAAAATTATTCCTCATTCTGCAACCAATTTAAATTATGAAAAAAAAGAAATTAGAAATGATGACAAAATTAAATTTCTTTTTTTTTCCAGAATACATAAAAAAAAAGGTCTAGATTTATTAATTCGATCATGGAAAGAATTAAGACCAAAAAATTGTGAACTTAATATTTATGGTCCTGATGGAGATGGAACAAAATTAAAATTACAAAATGAAGTAATTAAAAGTAATTTAACTAATCAAATTATTTTTCATGAACCTGTATTTAAATTAAAAGAGAAGAACGAAATATACAAAAAACATGATATATCTATACTCTTTAGTAGAAATGAAAATTTTTCATATACAATCTTAGAATCATTGCAGCATTCACTGCCAGTATTTACAAATACAAATGTTCCTTGGAAGGCAATTAAAGATACGAATGCGGGCTGGTATATTCAAGATGATTATGAATATTTAAAAAAAACATTAAGCAATGTATTCAAAATTACTAAAAAAGATTTATTAATTAAAAGTAAAAACGCATTTAGTTTATCTAGAAATTATGATTGGGAGATTATTGGTAACGAATATAAAAAATTGTACAAAATACTTTAAGTCAAAATGAAAATATTATTTTTTGGAAATTCTTCAAAAGAAAGTGGTGGGCCAGCACAAGTTATGAAAATTTTAAATAAAGTTTTAGAAAACAAATATAATGATGAAGTAGAAATATTGGATGTAAATACTCATATTACTAATAAAAATTTAAAAATAAAGATTTCTAAGTTTGACTTAATTCATATTCATGAATTATGGAGTATTAAAACTATTAAATTAACTCACTTTGCAGAAAAACTTGGAATTCCCTACTTATTTACCTTTCATGGAGTTTTAAATAATTGGTCCTTGAAAAAAAATAAATTTTTAAAGAAAGTATTTTTGCAAATTTTTAAAAAGCAAATTCTCTTAAAATCTTCTGCTTTCCACTTTCTAAATAAATTAGAATTATTAGAGGCAAACGAAATTTACCAAAAATTTAATAAAAAATCTTTCATTTTACAAAATGGGATAGAACTAAATAAAAATGTAAAATTAAAGGAAATTTTAAATACATCAAATCATAAAAAAGAAACTTTAAATCTTTTATTTCTAGGCCGGATACATTCCAAAAAAGGATTAATCCCATTAATTAATACAATCAAGCTTGCAAAAAAGGAAAAATTTAAAGTTAACTTAAACATTGTAGGTCCCAAATCAGCTCACTGTTATTATCTAAAGACTATGGTTGAAAAATATGAACTAGATAATCAGGTGAAATTTTTACCTGCAATATATGAGATGCCTGAAAAAAAAATATTATTTAATCAAAATGATTATTTTATACTCCCTTCATATGATGAAGCTGATTCTGTCGCTGTTAAAGAGGCATTAGCAAACAATTTACCAATAATTGTATCAAAAGAGTGTAAAATTCAAGATGTTGAAAAAAAAGAGATTGGTTACTTAATATCACATAATCCAAAAGACATATTAAAAAAATTAATTATGATCAAAAATAATTCAAATTTATATACATCTTTACAACAAAATTCTTCAGAGTATGCAAATAAGAATTTTGATATTTTAAAAATAACTGAAGCTTACAGAAATAATTTGATTGATATAATTAGTGGGGTTAAATATTCAGATAACTGGATTTAAATTTTAAAAAAATAATAAAAAAATTATTAAATGAATACTTACATATTAGGTATAAACTTTTTACATTCAGACTCATCTGCTTGCATATTCAAAAATGGTGAATTATTTGCTGCTGCTGAAGAGGAACGTTTCACCAGGGAAAAACATACATATCTTTTTCCGAAAGAATCAATTCTATTTTGTCTAAAATACGCAAATATAAATATTTCTAATATTAGTCATGTAACAATTAATTCAGATCCATCATCATCTTTGGTAAAAAAAATATTGTTTACACTAAAAAATCCAAAAAGAATTTTTTTAGGTTTTGAAAGTCTTAGAAATTTAAAAAAGAAAATGTCGATCAAAAATTATTTAGATGCAATAAACCCAAACATGAAATTTACTGGCACTTTGGAATATATAGATCATCATGAGGCTCATATAGCTTCATCATTTCACTATAGTAAATTTGAGGAGTCTGTAAATATTTCCATTGATGGTTTTGGAGATTTTGTGAGTTGTGCTTGGGGTAAATCAGATAAAAAATCAAATACTATTGGTGGTAGAGTATATTTTCCTCATTCGATGGGCATATTCTATCAGTCTATTACTCAATTTTTAGGATTTAAAAATTATGGAGACGAATACAAAGTGATGGGTTTGTCTTCATACGGTAAGCCGAACTACTTAAAAGAATTATCGAAGTTAATGTTTAGTACAAAAAACGGATATGAATTAGATCTTAAGTATTTTAAGCATCACAATAATAAAATAATTTATTCAAAAGAAAATGGAAAAATAAAATATAAAAATTTGTATTCAGACCTTCTTATCAAATTATTAGGAGACGAAAGAAAACCAAGTGAAAAAATAACTCAAAATCATATGGATTTGGCAAAATCAGCACAAACATTATATGAGGATATTTTTTTTAATTTGTTAAATTTAGTTTATGACAAATACAAAATTAAAAACCTAACTTTATCTGGTGGATGCTCTTTAAATTCTGTTGCTAACGGTAAAATAAAAGAAAATACAGGATTTGAAAATATTTATATATCTCCAAATCCAGGCGATGCAGGGGGTGCAGTTGGATCTGTATGCGTATACTTAAGCAATAAAAATAAAAAAATATTACCTATCAATAATTATGCATATCTTGGTAACAGCTATAGTAATGATGAAATTTCTAAATTTATATTAAAAAAAAAAATATCCAGTAAATATTTCATTAAAAAATTTTTAGATAAAGAATTATATTATATAGTATCTAAACTTATAATTAATTCTAATATAGTTGGATGGTTTCAAGGCAGAATGGAGTGGGGACAGAGAGCTTTAGGAAATAGGTCTATTTTAGCAGATGCAAGAAATCCAGAAATAAAAAATATTATTAATAGTAAAATAAAAAGGAGAGAAAGTTTTAGACCATTTGCCCCTTCAGTATTAGAAAAATACGCTAAAGAGTGGTTTGATATCACTGATGAAATTCCGTTCATGTCAGAAGTCTACCCTGTGCTAAATCAAAAAAAAAAAATCTTACCAGGAGTGACACACATAGATGGTACTGCACGCTTACAAACCGTAAGTAAAGAAAATAACGAAAAGTATTATCTTTTGATTGATGAATTTTTTAAGCAAACAGGTGTACCAATAATATTAAACACATCATTCAATGAAAATGAACCCATAGTGAATACACCCGAAGAAGCTATAAACTGTTTCGAAAGAACTGAAATGGATGCATTAATTATTGAGAACTGGATTATTTCTAGAAAAAAAATAAATGAAAATTAGTGTAATAACAGTATGTTTAAATTCTGAAAAAACTATTGAGAGAACAATAAAATCACTAATAGGACAAACTCACAATAACATTGAGTATATCGTGATAGACGGAAATTCAAAAGATAATACGGTAAATATTATTAAATCTTATTCTGACTACATCGACTATTTTATTTCAGAAAAAGATGAGGGTTTGTATTCAGCTTTAAATAAAGGAATAAAAGCATCAACTGGTGATATAATTTCCATCTTACATTCAAATGATGTTTTTTATAATGACGATATTTTAAAAAAAATTAACAATATTTTTGAAACAGGTAATATTGATTTTTTATTTACGTCGGTCTGTTATAAAAAAAACTTTGACAACTTAAAAGCATACAGAGTTTATAAGCCTGGATTTAAACCTTGGATGCTTAGATTTGGGTATTCTCCACCTCATACAGGTTTTTTTGCAAAAAAAAATGAGTTAAATAAAATAGGTAAATACGATGAAAAATTAAAGATTGCATCTGATTTTGAATTTTTTGTAAGATTATTTTTGAGCAAAAATATAAAGTATTTAACTAAAGATTTTATAACAATAACCATGTCACTTGGTGGCTTAAGTACTAGTGGTTTAAGTAGCTATACTATGAGTACTAAAGAAATAGTAAAATCTCTAAAACAAAATAAAATATATTCAAATTATATGTTAGCATGTGTAAGATTTATAATTAAGATATTTCAACTTAAGCTATGAATTTTCTAAATTTAAATAATAAACTAATACAATACTTATTCATATTAATACCTTTATTTCTTATAACTGGACCATTTCTACCTGATTTAACTTTAACTATTATCGGATTATTATTTATTTTCATAAGTTATAAAAAAAATTATTTTAAAAATATAAGTAAAAACTATTTTTTCGTTTTTTTTTTTATTTTTTGTATAATCATAATTGTTAGATCAATTTTTTCTGACAATATATTTCTATCCTTAGAAAGTTCACTTTTTTATTTTAGGTTTGGTTTATTTTCTCTTGCTGTATATTTTTTAATTTCTAAAAACGAAAAAACTCTTAAATATTTATTAATTTTATTTATTATAATCTACTTAGTCTTACTGTTTGATAGCTACTATCAGCTAATTTTTAAAAAAAATATAATAGGCTTGATGTATGAAAATACTCAAAATTTTAGAATTACAAGCTTCTTTGGTGATGATGAAGTTCTTGGCTCATATGTAGTAAGATTTTTTCCTTTTTTAATGTATCTTTGTTTTGCATTAAATATAAGAAAAAAAAATATAAATTATATTTTAATATCTTTTATTATTTTATGTTCTTTTTTAATTGCTATTGTTAGTGGAGAGAGAACAGCATTAGCGTTATTAATTATTTCATCAATTCTTTTTTTGCTATCATCTAAATTTTTAAGAAAATTAATAATTCCTGCTGTCTCAATTATAACAATATGCTTATTTTCTGTAATGCAATTTGATACTAGAATAAAAAGTAGATTTATTGATCAAACATATAATCAGATATTCTCAAATGACAGACTTACAATATTTAGTGAGATTTATGAAGGGCATTACAAAATCGCATTAAACATGTTTCTTGAAAAACCTTTTTTAGGTCATGGAACAAAAATATATAGACATTATTGCTCTAAACCTGAAAATTTTGTGAGTGAAAACGCATGTTCAACTCACCCACATAATATATTGATGCAATTTATGTCTGAAACTGGAATCTTAGGAACCTCTTTTTACTTAATAATAATATTTGGTCTATCTTATTTTCTTTTAAAAAATATATATTCACTATATTTTAACCAAAATCAGTATCTAAACGACAAATTTTTATCTCTGGTGATTTTCTATTTTATAAATTTATTCCCATTGTTACCATCTGGTAATTTTTTTAGCAATTGGTTATCGGTAATTTATTTTTTTCCTGCAGGACTATATATTCATGAATATTACTTGTATAAAAAAAATAAATGATTGATGCGAAGATAATTATAATTTTTATAATATTTAATTTACCAATAATTTTTCTTTTCAATAAAATTTTAAATATTTTCAATATTTATGATAGCAATGATAATAAAAGAAAAATTCACAAAACCCCAATATCTCTCTTTGGAGGCACACTAATATTATATAATTTTTTAGTTATCATATTAATTAGTAATATTTTTAGTATTGATATATTTAATGAGAAATTCTTAAACAACAGTAGAGAAATTTTTGTATTTATATTTGGTAGCGTTATATTTTATTTAATAGGCTTATTTGACGATAAATATATTTTTAATTCTAATAAAAAATTTATTTTATCAACTCTGTTTATTTTTATACTATTAACTATCGATAATTCTCTAATTATAGAGAATATACGTTTTCAAAATTTCAATTATATTGATTTAAATACTTTCTCGATACCATTTTCAATTTTGTGTCTACTTTTATTTTTAAATGCATTGAATATGTTTGATGGAATTAATTTACAAGTCTCCTTTTATTCTATTTTATTGCTTGTAATTTTTCTTATTAAAGGAATAAATTTAAATTTTAACTTATTTATAATTTTATCATTATTAATATTTATATTTTTTAATTATAGAAATAAAGTTTTTTTAGGAGATAGCGGATCAAACTTATTATTTTTTATATTATCTTATACAATAATTAAAAATTATAATTTAAATAAAAATTTTGACATCGAAGAAATCTTTATATTAATGTGTATTCCTGGATTAGATATGTTTCGATTATTTTTATTTAGAATTATGAAGGGTCAGAATCCTTTTAAAGCCGATAATAATCATATTCACCACATTCTATTAGAAATATTCAAAGATAAAACTTTGAGCTTCTTAGTAATATTTGTTACAAATTTTTTAATTATCTCAGGTTATTATTTTATAGAAAATAAATTATTATATTGTATTGGAGTTTCTGTTGTTTACACACTTTTAATAATTTTTATTAAGATGCAAAAAAGTAAATGATAAGCATTATTATCAAAAGGTTATTTGATTTGATATTTTCTTTCCTAATAATATTAATTTTAATCATTCCCATATTAATTGTATCAATTTATTTAAAAATAGATTCATCTGGTCCAGTATTTTTTTTATCAAAAAGGGTTGGGAAAAGGAAAAAAATTTTCTTAATGCCAAAATTTAGAACAATGATAAATGGTACAAAAGAAGTTGAAACTGCTCAATTTAAAGAAATTAATAGAATAACTAATTTTGGAAAATTCTTAAGAAAATACAGCATAGATGAAATTCCACAATTTTTTTCAGTAATCGTTGGAGATATGTCAATAGTGGGGCCAAGACCTTGCCTTGAGAGTCAAAAAAATTTGATTAATTTAAGAGATCAAAATAATATTTATATTCTTAAACCAGGAATTACAGGTTTGGCACAAATTAGTGGAAGAGATAATTTAGAACTAGAGGAAAAAGTTAAATATGAGATTTTTTATAAAAATAATCAAAGTTTATTTTTAGACTTAAAAATTTTAATTTTAACAATATTTAAAATTTTACAAACAAAAAATATAAAACATTGAAAAACATTAATTTACCCAGAAACCTAAAAAAAATAATTATTATATCTGCAGATGTGATTTGCATTTTATTTTCTGTGTTTATTGCTTTTTCTTTAAGATTAGAAATGTTTTACTCACCACTTAATATAAATATTACAGTCTATCTTCTTTTTCTAATAATAATTATTGGAGTAAATTTTTTCTTTGGAATTTATGATACCGTTATAAGATTTTTTAATATATTAAATATATTAAACCTATCAAAATCTCTTATAATTTGTGCACTTTTCATAATTTTTGCAAATCTTATTATATATAAGCAAATTTATTTCCCAAGATCAGTTCCATACATTGCAATAGTGTTAATTTTTCTTTCGATGATTTTTATAAGAGTGATTTTAAATCTTATACTAAATTTTAATTATTCAAAAAAAAAGAATTGTCTTTTAATCGGAGTTAGCAGAAATAGTCTAAATGTGATGAATTTATCGAGAAACCCTGAAAGTTTAATTAATATCAGCTCGATAATTGATGCAACTAAAGACCTAAAAAAAACTAAGATTAATGGCATAAGCATATCAAAGTTTGAAGATTTAGAAAAAATCTTAAAAAATAATGAGTTTGATTTTATAATTTTAAATGAAAAATTTAATAATATTAAAATAAAAAATATTATTCTTAAAGATTTTAAAATTGATAATGTAAGAATAATAAATTTGGATCAATCTATACAATTGGTACAAGGTCAAAAACACAGCCCAGAAAAAAATTTAAATTTTCATGATATTGTTGATAAAACAAAGTTTCATCCAAATAAAGATTTGTTGTTAAAAAAGATACGTAATAAGTCGATACTAATAACTGGAGCTGGAGGATCTATTGGCTCTGAGTTAGCAAAACAAATAAGTATTTATAAACCAAGATATTTGTATTTATTAGATAACTCAGAAATAAATCTTTTCGATATATATAATAATTTAATTACAAATAAAAAAAATTTTGTAAATAAAGTTAAGATTATTTTATGTGATTGTAATAAAATTAACGATTTAAAATTAAATGATTTAAAGTCAAAAAAAATTGATATCATTTTTCATGCTGCAGCATTTAAGCATCTTTCATTTGGTGAGAATAATCTGGACTCAATGATTTATAATAATGTCAATGGTCTTAAACAGATGCTTAATTTTTGTAACTACATGAAGGTCAAGGAATTTATATTTATAAGTTCTGATAAAGCTGTTAATCCAAAAAGTATACTTGGTATATCAAAAAAAATTGGAGAATATTTAGTATTTTATTATTATAAAATGATAAATAATCGTACAAATTATTCTATTGTCAGATTTGGAAACGTTATTGGATCAAGTGGCTCAGTAATACCAAAATTTATAAATCAAATATCTAGTAGCAGTCAATTAACACTTAGTCATAAAAAAGTTAAGAGATATTTCATGTCCATTCAAGAAGCAATTTATTTGACATTATACTCAATGACATTAAAAAAAAACTTTAATATTTTTGCTCTTGATATGGGAAATCAAATTCCAATTTATAATATTGCCAACAGAATAATAAAACTATCTGGAATGAATGCAAAAACAAAAAAAAATGCAAAAGGAGATATCGAAATAAAAATATCAGGTTTAAAAAGGGGTGAAAAAATTAAAGAAGAGATCTCTTTAGGTAAAAATCTAGAGAGAACTACACATGATAAAATTTTTAGGTGTAACGAAAATTTTGAAATTAAAATTGTGTCGAAAAAAATTAAAAATATCTTAAGAAAAATAAGTTTAAATAAATCAATAAACAAAAAAAAAATAATCAATGACTTTAAATAAAAAAATTAAAACAATTTGTTTTGATATAGATAATGTTATTTGTTTGACAAAAGGTTCGAATTACAGAAAAAGCAGACCGATAAAAAAAAATATTAGATTTATAAACTACTTATATGACAAAGGTTTTATTATTAAATTGTTTACTGCTAGATATATGGGTAGAAATAATGATAAAACTTTGAAGGCTAAGAAACAGGGCTACAATATGACTGTTAGCCAACTAAAATCATGGAAAGTTAAATACCACTCTCTTTTTTTTGGAAAACCAAGCTTTGATATTTTTATTGATGATAAGTCTTTGTTTTTTAAAAAAAATTGGATAGGTTATTTAAGGACTAAATTAAACAATTAATAAAATATGAATGACATTTAAAAAGTATACCGAGGACTATATTAGTCTGATTGTGAGTCAGTTAAAAAATAAAAATAAAATTTTTAATTTTATTAAACTTTGTAAGCAAATAAAAAAAAATAAAAAAAAAATTGTAATTGTGGGCAATGGAGGGAGCGCAGCGATAGCTAGTCATTTCAGTGTAGATATGACGAAAGTTGGAGGAATAAGATGTATAAATTTTAACGAGAGTGATCTTCTAACCTGTTTCTCATATGATTATGGCTATGAAAATTGGGTTGTGAATGCATTAAAATTTTATGCAGATCGTGGAGATATGGTTATTTTGATATCTTCGAGTGGAAAATCAAAAAATATTGTTAACGCTGCAAAATACACAAAAAATAATGGATTAAAATTAATAACTTTTTCAGGATTTAGCAAAAATAATTCAATTAACAAAATAGGTCACATAAATTTTCATGTCCATTCAAAAAATTATAATCATATAGAGAATATTCACCAGTTTTTGTTACTAACTGCAGTCGATTTTGTAAAGAAAAGTAAACTAGCCTAAATATCTAAACCAGTCCTTAGTAGCTTTGCTTATTTTTTTTTTATCCCAAAGAGGTGCATTTTCCCAATGATTTAAATTATTAAGTAGTATCTTTACACCTTCATTTATATCTACTTTTGGATGCCACTTTAATTTTTTTTTAGCCAAATTTATGTTTGCCCATGTTACATCTGGCTCTCCCGGCCTTTTAGGAATATATATTTTTTTTCCACTTAACAATTTACAAATATGATTAATAGTTATAGGTTTACCACAACCAATATTTAGAATTAAATTCTTTTGTTTAAGACTTAGACTTTTAATAATTGCTGACACTGCATCACTGACAAAAATAAAATCTCTCTTCTGATTTCCATTACCAACTACAGTAAAAGGTTTATTATTAATTTTTTGTGATAAAAATACTCCGAACATTGCACCATAGCTACCACTCGTTCTTGATCTTGTGCCATAAATATTAAAAAATCTTAAAGAAGTAGCTTGAATATTATATATCTTTGACCAATGAAGTACAAAATCCTCACCTATCTTTTTTGTTAAAGCATAAGGATACAATGGATTTATTTTATCTTTTTCATTAGTAGGGTATTTTTTTGGTATCCCATAACATGATGAAGAGGCTGAATATATAAATTTTTTTATATTATTTTGTCTTGCCAAATTTAGTAGATTTACAGTTCCAGTTACATTTGTCTTATAATATTTTTCAGGATAATTAATGCTTGGAACAATATCAGCAAGAGCCGCTAGATGAATAATACAATTTATATCTTTTTTAAAATAAGATGTCCAAACACCATATTTTGAAATATCTGCCTTTATAAATTTAATCTTATTTCTTACTTTGTTAAGATTTTTTAATTTACCATTTGATAAATTATCAATTACAATGACCTTATATTTTTTTTTTACTAATTCGTCGACTAGATGACTTCCAAGGAAACCAGCTCCTCCAGTTACAATTACTTTTTCCATTTAAATCTGTTTTAAACGTTTAATAAATAGGTTATCTTTTTCAATTAATTTAATTTACTAAATTTGCAAGAAAAAATATAATTTATTATGAAAAAAATCTTAACTGATAACCAAATTGTCCAAACAATAAAAAAAATAAAAAGAAAAAAGAAAAAAATATCATTATGTCATGGTGTTTTTGATATTTTCCATTTTGGTCATTTAAAACACTTTCAAATTGCAAAAAGCTATTCAGATATTTTAATAGTAAGTTTAACTTCTGACAAATTTGTAAATAAAGGAAAAAATAGACCTATTTTTGATGAAGATAAAAGATTAAAGCTTTTAGCATCTTTAGAAATTATTGACTATGTATTTATAAGCAACAATAGGTCTGCAATTAATAGCATTAATAAAATAAAACCTGATTTTTATTTTAAAGGTATTGAGTTCAAATATTCTGACACCACAGGTAAGATTGGACCTGAAATAAAAGCTACAAAAACAAATGGTGGGAAAATAATATATACTGATGATATTACATTTAGTTCAAGCAAACTTATTAATGAAAATAATTACTCAGACGATCAATTAAAATTTATAAGAAGTTCACTAAAAAAGTCACCATTTCAAAAAATATTAGCCCATATTGAAAAACTTAGAAAACTAAAAGTAATGATCATCGGTGAAACAATAATAGATGAATATAATTTTTGTGAGGTATTAGGTAAATCAGGAAAAGAACCATATTTAGCAATTAAACCAAAAAAAATTGAAACTTATCTTGGTGGAGCTGCTGCAATTGCTAATCATATTTCAGACTTCGTAAGAAATATTAACTTGGTTAGCCATATAGGTACAAAAAATGAGTATAAAGATTTTATAAAATCTAAATTAAAAAAAAATATAAAAACTAATTTATTCAAAAAATATAATAGTCCTACAATTGTAAAAAAAAGGTATTTAGATCATATTTCTGGAAATAAACTTATTGGAGTTTATACCCTGAACGATGATATTGATCAGAATAAAAGAAATTCATTACTTCAAAGATATATTAAGCAAAATATTAATAATTATGATTTAATTATAGTATCAGACTACGGTCACGGATTTATCACAGATAATGTTATATCTGCAATTTCAAATACTAAGAAATTTGTGTCTCTAAACGCTCAAGTGAACGCAGCTAACGTTGGCTACCATACAATAAAAAAATATAAAAATATTAATCTTGCGATAATAAATGAAAATGAGCTTAGACATGAAATGAGAAATAAAAACGAAGATTTAAAAAAATTAGCTAAAAGATTAATGACTAAAATTAATACTAAAAAACTAATTGTTACAAGAGGTAGAAATGGTGCTTTAATGTTTCAAAACAATAAAGTTACACATTGTCCTGCATTTGCAAATCAAGTTATAGATAAAGTAGGTGCAGGAGATACGATGCTATCATTATTATCCTTGTGTATTAAAGAAAAAATGGAGCCTGAAATTGCACTGCTGATAGGATCATTTGCAGGGGCGTTCTCAGTTGAAAGTGTTGGAAATAGTACTTTTATAAATAAAAAAGAATTTATTAGACATTTAGAATTTGCTCTCAAATAAAAAATATAAATGTTTAAAAATTTTATAAATAATGATCTTGATACTAAAAATTTAATTACACTTTATTTTATTTATATTTTTTTGATAATAACTCTCAGTTTTGTATATTCTAAATTATACTTAAGCAAAAATCCCGAAATTATTTTAAATGATAACAAATTAAATATTATTAAATTACAATTTGACCATGGAAAATTAGTAAAGAATATAACAGAAAAAAAAGAATTTTTTCAAGAAATAGATGGTATTAAATATTACTTAATAAAGCTTCCTATTTATCCTATTTTAATATCATTATTACTATTTATTTCAAAAAATTATTATTTTATTTTTATTTCTAAGGCTATAATTTTTTTTTCTTTATTTTTTTTTACAATACGAATTTTTTGTAATGATAATAAAATAAATACTAAGTTTTTTTTAATTTTTCTAATATCAACTATTTTAATACCTTATAACATACATGTTTATTTCAATATTAATTTTTCAGATTCTATAGGTTCTATGATTTTATCCTGCGTTTTTTTGTTGTGTTTGATTAAAGAAAAAAAATTCTTATTTCTAGCGACACTATTGAGTCTCTTATACCTTACAAAATCTAGCTATTTTTTTATAACTATATTTATAGCTTTACATTTATTTATTTTTTCAAAAGAAAAAAAAAAAATTCTTCCATCAATTTTTTTAATATCAACGATATTTATATGGGGAATATTTGGACTTAAAAAAAGTAATATGTTTCCTTTTTTTTCATCTATTTCTTCTCATGGTCAATATCAATTCCAAGTCGTATTAAATGACAAATTTAAAGAAATATATCCTCAGCTATCAGTTGATTTAATAAAATTGCCCAAATTACCTAAAACTATTTCAACAGAAAAAGGCCAATACTTATATTATCAAAAATTGGCCAATCAATATTTAAGTAATAATGAAAATCTTAAAAATTATTTGTTAGATAGAATTAAGGTTTTAAAATTTATATTTTTTGGAATTAAACAGGACTCAAAATTTCAGGTATCTGAAAATATAAATTACAGCTCAATGATAAATAAAATTTTTTTAAATTCATCTATATTGCTATCAATTTTTTTAATTTTTAAATGCAAATCAAGAGAAGAAAAATTTATAAATTACTTTTATTTATTATTTATTTTTTTTTGTATCTTGCCACATTTGGTTTCTTGGGCAACTAGTAAGCATTTAGTTGGAATATCCCAAATAAGTATTTTTTATCTTTTATGGAGAATAAACTTGATAATTAGAAAAAATTAGTGGTAAATAAAGTTTAATTTAATTTCTATAAGTATTAATTCTTATATTATGTCAAAAAATGTTTTAGTCATTGGGGGTGCTGGTTACGTTGGAACTGAGTTAGTTTTTAAATTAATTGATAAAGGTTATAATGTAACAGTTTATGATTTATTAATTTATGGCTCAAACTTTAATATCTCTAAAAATCTTAAAGTTGTTAAAGGTGATATAAGAGACATAAATAACATTTCTAAATATATTAAAAATAAAGAATCAATAATTCATTTGGCATGCATTTCCAATGATCCAAGCTATGAGCTTAATCCACAATTATCAAAAGACATTAATTTTACATTTTTTGAGCCATTAGTTAGAGTTTCTAAAGACAATGGAGTAAAAAGATTTATTTATGCATCTTCATCAAGCGTTTATGGTCTTAAAGAAGATGAGAATGTTAATGAAGATGCATCTTTAAAACCACTTACAGATTATTCTAAATATAAAGCAAGATGCGAAGAAATATTATTAAAATATGGAGACGATAATTTTACTACTTCAGTTATAAGGCCTGCAACAGTGTGTGGCTATTCTAGAAGACAAAGATTAGACTTAGTTGTTAACATTCTAACAAATCATGCCTATAATAATAGAAAAATTTTGATATTCGGTGGCGATCAACTTAGGCCAAATATACATATAAAAGACATGGTTAACGCTTACTTACTTTTTTTGGAAGTTGAAAAATCAAAAATTTCCAACGAAATTTTTAACGTTGGTTATTACAATCATCCAATAATAGAGTTGGCTAATATCGTAAAAAAAAGTATAGGAAATGATGTTGAATTAATTACTTCCAAGACAGATGATATGCGCTCTTATCACATTAGTTCAAATAAAATATTTGAGCAATTAAATTTTGAGAATAAATATGATATTAAGGACGCAGTGATTGATTTAAAAATTGCTTTTGAAAAGAACTTATTTAAAAATCCGTTAAATAATATTGAATATTTTAATATAAAAAAAATGCAGAATATAAAACTTAAATAAGATGATCGTTAAATATTCATATTTAGATAAGCAATTTAAAAAAACAGATGATCTTTGGTTAAAATTAAAGAAATTTGTAAATACAGGTGATTTTACTCTTGGAAAAGAATTAAGTAAGTTTGAAAATAATTTTGCAAAATTAATAGGCTGCAAATATGCAATTGGTGTAAACTCTGGAACTGATGCTATAAAGTTATCTTTAAAATCTTTGAATGTTGGAATAGGAGATGAGGTAATTACTGCAGCAAATACATTTGTTGCTACCGTTGGTGCAATCACAGAAATTGGAGCAAAACCAGTATTTGTTGATTGTAACGATAACTTTTGCATGGATGTAAGCAAAGTTGAGTCAAAAATTACAAAAAAAACAAAAGCACTATTGCCTGTTCATTATACAGGATATATGACAGACATGATTGAATTATTAAAAATTTCAAAAAAATACAATATCCCTATAGTAGAAGATGCCTGCCAATCAATACTGGCATCAATTAACAAAAAAAACTCTGGAACATGGGGAGAAATGGGAGCTTTTTCTTTACATCCTTTAAAAAATATTAATGTTTGGTCAGATGGAGGAATAATTACTACAAATAATAAAGTACATTATAAGAAATTATTATTACTAAGAAATCATGGCTTAATTGATAGAGATAGAATGATTATCAATGGATATAATTCGAGATTGGATACTTTCCAAGCTGTTGTTGGCAACTGGATTTTGCCAAAAGCAAAAAATATTGCAAAAAAGAGAATATTAAACGCTAAATACTTAGATAGTGAATTTTCAAAAATAAAACAACTTAAGATACCTAAAAGACTTAAAAATTATAAAATTGTTTACCATTTATACATAATTTTTGCGGAAAACAGAGATGAGCTATTAAAATATTGTCTAAAAAAAGGAATAGAAGCAAAAGTTCATTACCCTATTCCAGTTTATAAACAGAAAGCAATGAGATATTTAAAACTTAATAAAAAAAATTTTCCAGTTACGAATTCACATTTAAAGAAAATTATAACGTTTCCTTGCGATCAACACAAAACAAGAAAAGAACTCAATTATATAATTAAAACTGTTAAAAGTTTTTACAGTTTAAATGTATAGTTTTATTTTACCCTGTTATAATGAGGGTCAATCTGTAGAAGATACTTGTAAGGAAATTATATTAGCTTTAAAAGGCCTAAAAAAGAAATTAGATTATGAAATAATCATCATTTTTGACTCAGGAAATATTGAAACTTTAAACAAAATTAAGATAATAAAAAAAAAAAAATAAAAGAATTAAATTTATTAAAAATAAAAATAATCTTGGATATGGTGGGTCGGTAAAACGAGGTATTTTTTATTCAAAAAATAAATACATTATGTGGATACCTGGAGATAATTCTCACCCTGCATCAGAGATATTAAAACTTATAAAAAGAGCCTTTGATTTTGACCTAGTAAGTACTTACTATCCAAATACCAAGTCTAGAAGTTTATTTAGGAATTTATTTACTAAATCATATACACCAATCTTAAATTTTTTTTTTAAATTAGATATTCCTTATTACAATGGAATAACAATTGCTAAGGCAAGTATTTTAAAGAATATATCAATTTATACAAACAGTCATAATTTTGCAGTTGAAATTTGGGTCAAATTATTACTCAAACATAAGTTTTCATATAAAATTATTCCAACAAAACTTAGAGATAGACAAAAGGGTGCGACTGCTTTCAAACTCAAAAATTCAATTAAAGTCGTATTTAATGTAATTAGATTAATAATATACTTCTGGTATCATAAAATATTGGCAAAAATTTAAAAAAATGATTTTCAGTTTATCCCTTTTATTAATTAATATACTTTTGATATTTTTATTTAATAAGATATATTTTTTCTTTAACAGAGAAAAAGTAATTTTTTTTAAATATTTTAAAAGTTATTTAATTTTTTTTTTTATTTTTCTATTAATTGTATTCACGAAAATTAATATTATAAGCCCGTTGTTATTTCAATCATTAGTAATTTGTAATTTTTGCATTTTTTTATTTTTTTTATTTTCAGTGACATTAAAATCTTATGAAAGTCCAACGGAAATTATTTATAGAGATATAATAAGAAAAAAAAAATATTCTAAAATACTTTCATCATTGAAAAAAAAAAAAAATTATAGACCTTAGAATTAGAGATCTTCAAAATCAAAATTTAATAGTTTTAAAAGGAAAAAATATTCAACTTACTAATTTAGGTTTAAAATTTTGTAAATTTTACTCAAATATCTTAAATTTTTTTAAGTTATCTAATAAAGGCTAGATGTTTATATTATTTTTTTTAGTCAATCTTTTAATTTTGATAATATCTACTAAGGCATTTTATATTTTTTATAAGGAAAGATATGTATATCCTTTTAGACTTGCTGAGCTAAAAAGTTTTATACTAAATCTTCTTATTTTTGTTCCTTGTTCTTATTATTATTTTGGATTATTTGTTTGTATAAATGTTGTTATAATAAATTTTTGTCTATTTTACTGTCTTTATTCAATAAATAATATGATTAACACCTCTCCCCGAACAAAAATTATGTTATTAATATTTAAAAATAAATCTATTAGTTACAGAAATTTAACAAAAAAATATAATATAAAAGATATTTTAGATAATAGGCTAAAAAGATTTATAACGAATAAGGAAATTAGAATTATTAATAAAAATATATATTTAGAGAAAAAAAATATTAGCTTTTTAAAAGTAGTGATAAATATTTTTAAATTAATAAAAAAGATATGAAAATCCCATATATAAATCTTGGAGAGCAAAATAGTGAATTTAAAAAGGATTTAAAAAATATTTTTATAAATGTTTTAAAAAAGGGGAATTATGTAAATGGTAATTCAGTTGAAAAATTTGAACGCAATATCGCAAAATACTGCGGTACAAAATATGCAGTTGCTTTAAATAGTGGGACAGATGCACTTACATTAGCAATGCATTGCTTAGGAATAAAAAAAGGAGATGAAGTTTTAACAACACCCAATTCATTTATAGCATCTGCAGCAACAATAGTACATCTAGGAGCAAAACCAGTCTTTGTTGATGTTGGAGATGATCAAAACATAGATGTAGACAAAATTGAAAATAAAATTACTAAAAAATCCAAATGTATTATGCCTGTTCATTTAACAGGAAGAATGTGTGATATGAATAAAATAAATATATTAGCAAAAAAATATAATTTAGCAGTAATAGAAGATGCAGCTCAATCTGTAGGTTCTAAATATATGAATAAACGATCTGGTTCATTTGGAGATTTTGGATGTTTTTCTGCTCATCCATTAAAAAATTTAAATGCTCTAGGGGATTCTGGCTATTTAACAACTAATAATTATAAACATTTTAAGAAAATTAAACTTTTATCAAATCATGGAATGTTCAATAGAAATATTGTCAAGCATTTTGGTCATGTTTCAAGAATGGATGTATTACAAGCTGAGATTTTAAATTACAAATTGAAGAATTTAAATAAAATTATTAAGAGTAGACGATATAATTTTAAATTATATGAAACATATTTAAACAAAGATAATGTTTTTTTTCCAAGTGAAAAAAAAAATCAATTTAATACTTACCATACATTTGTTGTACAAGTAGGAAAAAGAGACAAATTGCAGAACTATTTAAAATTAAATGGAGTAGATACCGCTATACATTACCCAATACCAATACATTTACAACCAGCGTCAAAATATTTAAATTACAATATTGGTGATTATCCTGTTGCTGAGAAACAAGCAAAAAACATACTTACATTACCCATACATCAAAATTTAAAAAAAAAAGAAATCATATATATTTGTAAATTGATCAATAAATTTTATGACTAAGATTAAGTAAATTAATTTAAATAAATGAAAAATTTATTTTACCAAATGTTGAGAATAAGAATGATAGAGCTATCTATCGTTCAAAATTACAATAATTGGAAAATGAGATGTCCTGTTCATCTATCTATAGGACAAGAGTCTGCAGCTGTTGGAATTTGTGCCAATTTAAAAAAAAATGATGAGATTGTGACTGCTCATCGATCTCATGCACATTATTTAGCCAAAGGAGGCTCTCTTAAAAAAATGATTGCCGAATTACACGGTAAAGAAACAGGTTGTGCAGAAGGTCTTGGAGGTTCTATGCATCTCATAGATTTGAATCAAAATATTACTGCGGCAGTTCCAATAGTTGGAAGCACGATACCAATTGGAGTGGGTAAAGCCTGGGCAAATAAGCTTAATTCAGCAAATAATATTGTAGTAATATTTTTTGGTGATGGGGCAACAGAAGAAGGAGTATTTTTTGAAAGTCTAGATTTTGCTGTTTTAAAAAATTTAAAAATTTTATTTGTATGTGAAAATAATAAATATTCAGTGTACTCATCTCTAAAAAAAAGACAATCAAAAAAAAGAAATTTAATCAAAATTGCTAAAGCAATGGGTTTGAATACTCAATTATTTAAAGATCATGATGTTTTAAACATATATAAAAAGACTAAAAAGATTATAAAAACAATTAAAAAAAAATCAGTTCCTTATCTAATTCAAATAAATACTTGGAGATATTTAGAACATTGTGGTCCAAACTATGATGATAATTTAGGCTATAGAGAAAAAAGAGATAAAATATATTGGGCTAAAAAAGATCAGATTTTTAAATATGAAAATTTATTAAAGAAAAAAGGTTTGATAAAAACCCAAGACATCATTGATATGAAGTATAAACTACAAAACGAAATTAATAGAGCATTCAAATTTGCAGAAAAAAGTAAATTTCCATCGAAAAAAATTTTAAAAAAATATATTTATTCAAAATGAAAAAAATTCATTATTATGAAGCAATAAAGCAAGCTTTAAAAATATCCTTAAAAAAAAATAAAAAGGTTTTATTAATTGGTTTAGGAGTCGATGATCCTAAAGGAGTTTTTGGGACAACATTAAATCTTCATAAAAATTTTAGAAACCAAGTTTTTGATATGCCAACAGCAGAAAATGGTTTTACTGGTTTTGCATTGGGTTTAGCGACTAAAAAATATATACCTGTTTTAGTTCATCAAAGAGTTGAATTTTCTCTTTTGAGTTTTGAACAGATAGTTAATCAAATCTCAAAATGGAATTATATGAGTGCAGGCAAGTCTAATGTTCCAATCACCATAAGATTAGTTGTTGGTAAGGGTTGGGGACAAGGTCCCCAACACTCACAATCTTTAGAAACTTTATTTGCACACATACCAGGATTGAAGGTTGTGTGCCCATCAAATCCAATTGATGCGAAGGGCATGTTGATATCTAGTATATTTGATAAGAATCCAGTAATATTCTTTGAACACCGATGGTTACATAATATTAAATCTAAAGTTCCAATTGGCTTTTATAAAAAAAATATAACTAAATCAAAATTACTAAGGAGAGGTAAAAATCTCTCAATTATTTCATTTTCAAATAGTTTGGTAGAATCTCTTAAAGCAGCAGACTTTTTGAAAAAAAAATTTAAAATATCGTCAAACGTTTTAGATTTAAGAGTAATCAGACCTTTAGATAAAAAAAAAATATTAGAGACCACAAGCAAAACTAAGAATATTTTGATCGTTGATAATGGAATGATATCTTTTGGTATTTCTTCAGAAATTTCGTCATTAATAAGTGAAAATTCAAAATTAAAAAAAAATATAAAAAGATTAGGTGTGGAAGAAACTCCAATACCAAGCTCGGTTTCACTTGCTAAATACTGTTACCCAGAGGAATATTTTATTGTAAGAGCTGCACTTGAGCTTTTGAAAATTAATGTCGATGATAAATTTTTACCTAAATTTAAAAAAAACCCCGATCAACCTGACACAACTTTTAAAGGACCATTTTGATATGACAATTTATTCAAAAGAAAATGCTCACAAAAATAGCCCCGAAACATCAAAAAATTGGAAGAGACTTCCAAAAAATGAAAAAATTATATTATTAAATAAGATAATTAATTTTGATAAAGAATATTTCGGAAAAATTGAAGTAGTTGATGCAAATGATGATGGCCATGTTATAATTAAAATTGAAAAAAATTTAAAAGTATCAGAAAGAGGTATTAAACTTCTTGAAATGGAAAGTTTGCTTAAAAGTAAAATAGATCAAGGCATAACAATATGGTTAGAGCCTGTAGGAGATAAAAGTAAACTAAGAAATTTAAGAGGCATAACATTTAAATCAATTTGATGATTACAAATAATTCAATAAATACTAAAGAGGGAGAATTAATTTTAGACTCTCACAAATTAGCATATCATCATGAAAGAGTTGAAGAATGGGAAAATTACGGAAAAATTGCACCTATAAGTGTAGATATGGCTTTAACTCGAGCTTGTGGAGCTATGTGTTCATTCTGTTATGCAATGGTTCAAGAACCACAAGAAAGATCTAACATAAAAGTTAAAGAAGCTCTTGATCTTGCCGATGATTTTGCTGAGATCGGAGTTAAAGGTGTTTCATTAATATCTGATGGAGAGAGTACTTTATCAAAAGCTTATATTCCATTTATTCAACATGCTAGTTCTTTAGGCATTGATATCGGTAACGCTACAAATGGATGGGAATGGGAGTCTGATAAAGTGGATCAGGTTTTGCCTCATTTAACATGGGTCAGATTTACAGTTGCTGCTGGAACTCCTCAAATGTACTCAAAGATTATGTTTAAAGGTGAAAATCATACTGAAGTTTTTGATAGAGCGATGAAGAATATAAGATACGCCGTTGATTTAAAAAAAAAGAATAAACTAAAAGTTACACTGGGAATTCAAATGGTTTTAATGCCTGAATTCAAAGATGAAATAATTCCATTCTCTAAATTGGCACTAGATTTAGGAGTTGATTATGGAGTAATTAAACATTGTTCGGATGATGAGCAAGGCACACTAGGGGTAGATTATAGTAAATATGAAGAATTATATCCTATCTTAAGCGAAGCAGAAAAAATGAGTAATGACAAAACAAAAATAATTGTCAAATGGACTAAAATAAAAAATGGTGGAAAACCGTCATATAAAAGGTTTTATGGACCACAATTTCTATTACAAATAAGTGGAAGTGGACTTGTTGCACCTTCAGGAATGTTTTTTAATGCAAGATATTCAAAATTTCATATAGGAAATTTTACCGAGGAAAGATTCAAAGATATATTTAACTCTCAAAGATATAAAACCATTATGGATTACCTGGCATCACCAAATTTTGATGCACAAACTATGATGGGAACATTGCCTATACAACATTATGTGAGTGAGGCTCTCGACAATCATGTTAAAGGTATTAAAAGGATTACTAAGGCCGAAGGTAAGTCGCCAATGCATGTGAATTTTCTCTAAATTTGAGAAAATAATAATTTAATAAGTAAATAATAGATACATTGCATATCCCTATAAGATGTTTTGAAGTCGCCCAACCTATTAAAAAAATAGGAATAATTAATAAAAGTATAAATAAATAAGAAATTTCATTCATCATGTCTTCTTTAACTTTAATTTTTTTAACAATTGAGAAAATTAAAGTAAAGCATCCTATTATTAAAAATATCTTATTTATAATCATCGAAAACTTTAGTTCTTTATTATTAATATTTTTGTCAGATCCATTACCATCTTGATAAGGATAGAAAAAAATAAAGTTAAGTTTTAAAAAAGAATCCTTAAAATATCTTAAAAAATTGTCTTTAATATATTGCTTATTTCTTACTTTAAATAATGCATTAAATTCCCATTCATTTTTAATTTCGTTAAAACCATATTTATTTTTATCTAATAAAATTTCTTTAGTGTTGTGGATTGTATCAATGGAGTAAAATGGGTAAATTTTGTGAAAATCTTCCTGCAAAGCTAAAGCTAATTGGGCTTGATTAAAACTAGAATTGTTTGTGAAAAAAGGATAGTAACCAGTTTTTTTGAATGAATAATAACTCCAATTAACTGAGATCAGCATAACTATAAAAAAAGGAATCAAAGCTAAAATTCTTTTTTTACTAAATATTATATAAATAATGGGAAATATGATTCCAAAAATAGTCATAGATGATTTAGAAAGAAATAATAAAGAAATTATCAAACCGATAAATAAATATTTTTTTAATAAATTTGATTTACTTAATATTAATAAATATAGAGATGGTAATAAAATAGCATTTGCAAAATCTTCAAAATAAAAATTACTCATTACATGAAAGTTATAAGGATTAAAATGGAGAGAAATTAAAATTATAAAAAAATAAATAAGTTTTTTATTTTTTATATTATTTGAAACAAAAAAATAAATTGACCAAAAAAGAATACTAAAGAAGATAATATTTTTTACAGTTAAAATAAAATAAAAGTTTTTTGAAATTTTTGCAATTAAAGCAATTGTGGCTGGTAAGAGCGGATATTTTGCAGAATAAAAATCAATTCCCAAATAATTAAACTTGAATTCATTATGATTTAAAATATTTAAAATTAGAAAGTTATTCTCCCAGCCTAGATTTATAAAATTCATTTCTTTCATGTCGGTTATATAAATTGGATGAATTTTTAGAATTAGTATGCTGTAAAAGTATGTAAAAATTATTAATGCAAATAGATAAAGTATATATAAATAAAATATTTTAATATGGAAATTGAATAAGAATAATTTTTTTTTAAAAAAATTAGAGAACATATATTTTGAAAATAAATTCTATTTTCTCCCACCTTTGTATAAAAATGGAAATAATTTTAAAATATATTTTAACAAAATATAGATCGCGGCAGATCTAAATGTAAAATATAGGATTTTTTTTTTACTAATTAAAAAGTTTTCTATTGGCAAAATAGTTTCTTGAGTTTTGACAGCAAGAAAATTAAAAATAATAGATCCCATACCTTTTGGTTTTTCAAGATCTCTAGATATATTAGTCAACACTGGACCAAGAATTATCGCTTTATAATCATTTTTTTTGTTTATATTCAAAAATTTTAGAGATTCTTTAAGTAATAATTTACTTGCGTAGTATCCATATGATGCTGGATTAGGTATTATATTACTGGTTGACGACATGAAAAGTATCTTTTTCTCTGATATGTTAAATTTTTCTATTACACCCACAAAATTCATGCTGCCATAAAAATTTGTTTCAAAACAATTTTTGAAGCTCTCATAATTGAAGTTTTCTTTATTGTCATATTTATTTATACCAGCATTCAAAATAAATATATCCGGAATTCTATTTTCACTCTTTAATTTTAAAATTAAATCCTCAACTTTATTGTATTCAAGAATATTTATATTAAAATTTTCTAAATTATTTATATTTAAGTTTTCTGAGCCGATTTTATTAATCGAAATTACTTCATTATTTTTACTAAAATATTCTGCTAGAGATTTCCCTAGACCACTTGATGTTCCAGTGATCAGTATTGTTTTTTTTTTTTAACAAATTTTAACTCACTATGTGTTCAGGAACATACGAAGTTTTAAATGTTGCTGAAAAATAGCCTTTTTCATACATTGGAAAGTTTTTTATTTGTTCTCTGTTTTTCATTACTTCATCATAAACCAGATTGTGAAATTCTTTTAAATTATAATATGGAATTTTTGAATTTAAATGGTGTTCATGATGATAATATACATAAAAAGAACCTATTAATGACTTTTCTAGGAAATTTGTGAGAAAAAATTTATAACTATTTTTATTAGTTAAGAATGATCTTGTGTAGTAAAGTCCTTCTTTTGAGTTAATAACTTTTCTTCCTAATTGTTTATTTAATCCATGTTCCGCTATACCTCTTATTCTCATTAAAAACATATGAGGTCCCATTGCTGGATAAAGCCAAAAAAGAATATAGTTAATTATATTAAATTTAAATAAACTGAGTATAATCAGTTGAACTATGCTCATTTGTAAAATAAATTTAACCTTATTTAAATTTTTATTTTTTTTATTTACATCATTTTTATTTTCGCCACCATAATCAAAAAAGATTTGAAGAGCAGTTAGTCCTATTAAATCTTTTAAAAACAAAAAATATATTTTTGGATTTTTAAAATCAATAATTCTATATTTTTCTGAGTCTGATTTTGGCTCAAGTTCTGTTGCGGTATTTGCATGATGTGAATTATGTCCTTCTCTATAACCTCTGAAGTTTACTCCTACAAAATAACTAGTTAACCATGAACCATAAAAATCATTAATTTTAACATTTTTGTTAATGAGATTATGACTTGCTTCATGTATTAATTGAAGAAAAGCACCTTGTCTTCCCGCAATAAAAAATATTGCAATTGGATAAATCCAGTAAGAAAAATTTTTAAATATATAAACTGAGGCAAATACTAAAGAAAATGTTATCACATAAAGTATAGATAAATCAAAAAAGGGCCTTAGTGTTTTTAACTCCTCTAGCTGCCTAACTTTCAAAAAATCTATATTTAACTTTGCTTTATTATAATTTTTGCTATGCATAAGTTGGTATTCATAAAATAAAATATTTTAAACTCAAGACAAATTTATATATTTGCTCAAATATAAATTTATAATTTATTCTAAACTTTGAGAAAAATCCCTTTAATCATCTAAATAGAGGACTAAGTAACTATTTTTTTTCAATATTTTTAAATTACTGCTCAAGCCATAATTGCCGCATATAGATTTTGAATACATGCAATAATTGCCTTCTTGAGGCTTATAAAATTTTACACCATCTAGTTTAATTTCAATATTTGATAATTTATTGTTTTTTCCACCCATAGAATAAAATTTTGGCCATGGATAATTATTATAATTATTATCAGAATTAACCATTCTTAAAATATTTTTTGAAATAAAAACTGTTAAACCAAAAATAATTATAACAGCACTAGTTTTGTATACTTTGTTTATATCTAACTCTCTTGATACTAAAATAATTGAAAATAGTATTGAGAGAAATGTAATTAAAGTTGAGTAACCATATCTAAAAAGAGGAGCAGTAATAAACCAAATTAATAATGGCACAAAAGCCAAAGAAAGTAAAAAAAGATATTTTCTTGTTTCGAATATATTTAATTTTTTATTACTTTTAAATAAATAAAAACAAATAATAAAAACACTAAATATTATATATGGAGAGATTATATTGATAATTATTTTAAGATGTTTTTTACTCCAAGCATCAAACCAATTAAAATCTTTAATAAACTCATTTACTTCCAAATTTTCTCTTTCAAATTTTTCTAAATCTGACCAACCTTTAGACCATGCCTCTGAATATCGAGAAACTTCTGAAGTTTTGATTAAATCAGTCCATAATATACTATCTGAGCATGTAAAAACTGCAGGATAAATTAAACATCCTGATGTTAATAAATTTTTGATTATCCAGCATATGAAAATAAAATTAAGCAGTAAAAATTTTTTACTTCTTATTGTATCTTTTATATTTGATAAATTTACATTTATTATATTGAGAAAAAAAACTGGTATTAAAAGTATTTTATTTTGTACTATGAATAAAGTTAGAAATAGATTATTTACTAATTTTTTGTCCTTTTTTTTTAAAATAATTATTAATTCAGAGATTAAAAAAAAATATAAAAAATGTGCCGGTGCATCATTGCCATATTCGCTGTACCTATTCATTTTATAAAATATAAAAATTAAAACAAAAAAAATGAAATAAAAATGGAGTCCAAATTCTTTTTTTTTTAAGAATCTATTTATTAAACTTAAAAAATTTGTTATTACAGCCACAGCTATAAGCGCCTGAGCAAAAACTATTCCATTGTTACCAAAAATAATATTATTAGAAGCTGCTGAAAAATATTGTAATATTGATGTGTGAGCATATCTAAAATGTAAATTAGAAAGTCCAAGTATTATTTTTTCTGAATTTAATATCCCAATATAAGGCAAATGATATAATCCAGCATCTGGTCTGTAAACATTGCTTTCACTTAAAATCAGTGTCAAAAAAAGCGACTGGATTACTACAAATTTTAAAAAAACAGGACTTAAAAATTTTTCCTTGTATCGTAAGATTATCAAGATACTTATTATTATTAATAAACTTGTTACATAATGATTTAATGGAAATAAAAAATTAATTATTAATGCTAATGAAGAGATTACTAAGACTCCAAAAATTAATTGTTTAGAAAATACATAAAGATTTTGTTTATCTTCATTCGCTAAAATAATTGAAAATGGTATAGTTAAAATAACTATTAATAAACTAAGCAATAATAACATATGGCATCTTTATCAATTATTATACCGGTATACAATGAAACTCGCACAATTGAAAAAATATTAAATAAAATTATAAAACTTAAACTTGATAAACAAATAATAATTGTTGATGATAATTCAACAGACGGTACAAAAATAAAAATACTAAAGTATAAAAAAAAAGTTGACAAAATTATTTTTCATAAAACTAATTTAGGAAAAGGTGCTGCTATAAAAAGTGCTCAAAAATTTGTAAAAAAAGAATATGTCATAATCCAAGATGCCGATTTAGAATACGATCCTAAAGATTATAAAAAATTGCTAAAACCATTTTTAAAAAATAAAAATCAAGTTATTTATGGTTCTAGAGTTCTGGGAAAATCAAGATACAAAATTAAAAATTTTACTTCATTAAGTAGGGTTTTTTTTAATCATTTGCTAACAATTTTATCTAATTTTATCAATCAACAAAATTTAACAGACGCACATACTTGTTACAAAGTATTCCCAAGAAATCTTTTCAAAAAAATTAAATTATGTGAGAACAGGTTTGCCTTTTGTCCTGAAGTTACAACTAAAATTTCAAATTTAAATATAATTATAAATGAGGTTCCTATTTCATATAAAGGAAGGTCTTACGAGGAAGGAAAAAAAATTTCTTATATTGATGGAATTCAAGCAATAATTGCGTTATTTAAATATAAATATTTAAAAAATATTCATGAGTAAAATTTCAAAAATTAAAAGATGTAGGATTTGCTACAATCAAAAACTTATTAAAATAATTGATTTAAAAGATCAATATATCCAAAGTTCATTTATTAAAAAAAATTCTCCAAAGCCATATAAAAAAAAAATTCCACTTCAGCTTGTTTTATGTAAAAAATGTTCACTTGTTCAACTTTTGCATACTGTAGATAAAAATATTTTATATAAGAATTATTGGTACGAGTCTGGAATTAATTCTACAATGAGATTACATTTAAAAATATTAGCTCATGAAGCTATTAAACTAACTAATAATCAAAAAAAAATTAACATAAATATATTAGATATTGGATGTAATGATGGAACTTTGTTAAATTGTTTCCCAAAAAATATTGAGAGATATGGTATAGATCCCAGTCAAATTATACGTAAGATTAAAAATAATAAAATAAAAATTATACAAGATTTCTTTCCACCAAGACGAAATCAAGCACTTAAAAACAAAAAATTTGATTTAATATTATCAATTGCAATGTTCTATGATCTTGATGATCCAAATATTTTTGTAAAAAATATTAAATCGAAATTAAAAAAAAATGGGGTATGGATTTTTGAATTGTCCTATCTAATTGATATGCTTAAATTGAATTCATTTGACACAATTTGTTTTGAACACTTAGAGTATTATTCTTTAAATTGTCTTAATTTTCTAATGAAAAAGCATAACTTAAAAATATTCAAAATTTCAAAAAATTCTATTAATGGTGGAAGTATTAGATGCTTTGTAACCCATAAGGATAATTTTATATACGATAAAAAAACTAACTATAATTATTGTAGCAGGCTATTGATTAACGAAAAAAGATTAAAGGTTAGAAATAAATATATCTATGATAAATTCGCTTTGTCAATTAATATAATTAAAAAAAGACTCCTTTATATAATAAATAATATATTAAAAAATAAAGAGACTATTTATGTTTTAGGAGCATCTACAAAGGGAAATACAATCTTACAGTTCTTGGAAATTGACAATAAATCCATACCTTATGCTATTGATAGAAATAAAGAAAAGATTGGAGCCAAAACTCTTGGCACAAACATTAAAATAATTAGTGAGAATAAAGCATCAAATAAAGAGCCAAATTACAAATTAGTTTTACCATGGCATTTTAAAACTGAGATAATAAAAAGAGAATTAAATTACTTGAAAAAAGGTGGCAAATTAATATTCCCTTTACCATCTGTGACAATTATCAGTGAAAAAAACTACCGTAAACATGTCAAGAAACATTAATAAAAAGTCAAAAATATTTGTTACTGGTCATAATGGACTTGTTGGTTCAGCAGTAGTTAGAAGGTTAAGATACCATGGATACAAAAATGTGCTTGTAATAGATAAAAAAAAACTTGATTTAAGAAATCAGAGAGATGTTGAGACTTATTTCAAAAATAAAAAACCAGATGCGGTTATAAATGCAGCGGCAACTGTTGGTGGAATATACGCTAATAATAAATATAAAGCTGAATTTATATTTAACAATATATCTATACAATCAAATATAATTAATATTTCTTATAAATATGGAGTTAAGCATTTGATCTTCCTAGGATCAAGTTGCGTATACCCAAGAGATTGCAAACAACCAATCAAAGAAAAATATCTTTTAAATGGAGACCTAGAAAAAACAAACGAACCTTATGCGATTGCAAAAATTGCTGGGATTAAAATGTGTGAAAGTTATAATTTTCAATATAAGACAAATTATAAGTGCTTAATGCCATGTAATACGTATGGGCCTAATGATAATTATAATTTATTAACATCCCATTTTTATCCTGCATTGATAAAAAAAATATACCTCGCAAAAAAAAATAATAAAAAACAAATAACTTTGTGGGGAAATGGTAAGGCTAAAAGAGAAATTATGTATGTTGATGATCTTGCAGATGCTTGCATTTTTTTTCTTGATAAAAAAACAAATGAGACATTGATAAATATTGGAAGTGGAGAAGAAAAAACAATTCTTCAGTTTGCAAATTTTTTGATAAAGAAGATGAACTTAAAACTAAAAATTAAATTTGATAAAAAAAAACCAAACGGCACACCTAGAAAAATTTTGAATTCCTCAATTGCAAACAAATATGGATGGATCCCAAAAGTTAATTTAGATAAAGGATTTAAATATGTTTACAGTTCTTTTTTAAATTCTAAAAATAAATGAAGGTTTTTTTTTTTTATTATATGGGCAGATCCTAAATTTTATAATTCATTAGTTTTTCTCTCAAAACACTTATCTGATGAAAATAATAAAATTTACTTATTTTGTAAAAAGCCAAGTAAAGAAGAGGATATTATTGGATCTTTAGATTTTGGGAGCAATTGTAAAGTCATATATCATGAAAAAAAAAACTACTTGTCCATAAAAATAGAATTAATATTATTTATCTTAAAGTGTTTATTTTATTCTGTAAAATTAAAACCAGATAATATTATATTTTTTAATTTTCATGCTGCTTCATTTATAAATTTTTTTAGGATATTTAGAAAAAAAAATTCCAAACATATCTATCATAATTTTGATTTTGATATTCCTAATAAAAATAGTAGTTTAAAAAAAAAATTAAAGCATCATATAGAAATTTTAGTTTCAAAAAAATTTGATTATTTAGTTTTTCCGTCAAAGCAAAGAGCCGAAATATTTAGTAAAGTTTCAAAAATAAATAGTAAGAAATTTTACATTATGCAAAATTGTTTTTCAAAAAAATATAAAATGGAATATTCAAATAAGTTGGAAATATTTTTCAATAAACTTAAAAATAATAAAATGAAAATTGTAAGTAGAATGGGATCAATTGCGCCAAATCACTATTTAGAGGAGATTATAAAATCATTTAGTTTTGTAGATGAAAATTACGTCTTAATTCTAGCTGGTATAGATATAAATAATTATTCTAAAAAGCTTTATGAAATTATAAAACAATTAAATTTAGAAAAGAGAATTTTTATATTCAAAAATATCGATAATTTTACTTGGTATGAAATTCTTAAAAATGCACATCTAGGTTTATGTTTATATGAAGAAAATTCAGTCAGTCATAACAATATGGCTGGCACATCAACAAAATTTAACAATTATATTTATGGAAATATTCCCATGGTTACAAATGATAATTTTGATTTCAATAACTTAAAAAAAAAAATAGATATTTTTGAAACTACAAATCCAAAAAATCCAAAAAATATTGCAAGTAAAATTAATTTACTTTTAACCGATGAGGAAAGGTATAAGGAAATAAAAAAAAACCTAAACAAAAGTTTTTACGAAGAATTCAACTTTGAAAAGCAATATGATAATAGTTATCAAAAAATATTATAATTTTTTGTAATATTTTATTTCCTCATCAATCATTATTTTTATAAGTTTGCTTAAATTCACTTTTGGCTTCCATCCCAAATCTTTTTTTGCTTGAGAAGGATCACCAATCAAGATATTTACTTCGGATGGTCTAAAAAACTTAGGATTTATTTGAATTATCGTTTTATTATTATCTTTATTAATTAGTTTTTCTGAAAGACCTACCCCAGTCCATTTTACATTCATATTCAGATATTTTGTTGCGATATTAATAAACTCTTTAATAGAATGTGTTTTTCCAGTAGATATAACATAATCTTTTGGTTTTTTTCTTTGAAGCATTTTCCACATAGCTTCAACATATTCTTTTGCATAACCCCAGTCTCTTTTTGCATATATGTTTCCTAATTCAAAAAATTTGATATCTTTTTTTAAAACTTTTATTAAATTTATTATAATTTTTCTTGTAACAAATTCTTCTCCTCTTAAAGGAGATTCATGATTAAATAAAATTCCAGATGAAGCAAACATATTGTAAGAGTTTCTATAATTTTGAGTAAGATAATGTGAAAAAACTTTTGAAATTGCATAAGGACTTTGTGGATTAAGAGGAGTTGTCTCCTTTTGTTTTTTTTCTAATACATCTCCAAACATTTCTGATGATGATGCTTGATAGAATTTAATATTTTTATTAACAGATCTAATTGTCTCTAGAATTCTTAAGGTTCCTAATCCTGTAATATTTGCAGTATTAAGGGGACTACTAAATGAAGTACCCACAAATGACTGAGCGGCAAGGTTATATACTTCATTTATTTTATACTTTTTAAAAACTCTTTGTATTTCATAAATTTCTGCAAGTTCCATTTCTTCATAAATTATTTTATTTTCAATCCCTAGTCTTTTATGCCTCCAATTCAATGATCTTGCAGATCTTCTATCAGTTCCAATAACTTTATAATTTTTGTTTAATAATAATTGAGCTAAATAAGCTCCATCTTGTCCTGATATACCTGTAATTAACGCAGTTTTCTTCATAATTATTGATTTATATTATAATACAAAAATATAAAGATAATAATCTATATTAAAGTTTTGCTTTACATTTTTATTTTTAAAAGTTATCAGTTCTTGCCTGGTGATTATTGCGAAGGGGTTATACCCGATCCCATTCCGAACTCGGAAGTCAAGCCTTTCAGCGCCGATGGTACTTAGTCTTAAGACTTGGAAGAGTAGGACATT
>MDTE01024642.1_pt1 | contig 55732 bp, 49 predicted proteins | sample 811231 | NCBI WGS metagenome assembly MDTE01 (sample SAMN05326651, study PRJNA326480) | marine metagenome | isolation source: seawater | place: Indian Ocean: Red Sea | collected 2010 | reverse complement strand
TTGGCAATACAGCATATGTAGTCCCCTTTCAGGAAGCGATTGGTGTTATCGATGGTTCATCATCTGAGGATACCCTATTTCCAGTCGTCGACCTACAGCAATATCCCGATGATAGTTATTATATAAAGGTTAATTCCATATTGCCAAACCTATTTACAGGTCATGAGTATGAAGTTACCTTTACGGATACAGTTTTCTTTTTTGAAGATACCCTTTATGAGCAGGGTTTTAGTCTTTTTGATGTGGATTCTGGCGAGTTTTTAGTAGAAAACATGATGATCACGGATGAATCAGGTGATAATACGCCAATAGCGGGTGGTGTCAGATTAGATTTTTATGGTAGGGATGCACAAGGTACAGATGCCATGTGGGTATATGGATCAACAGTAAAGGATGGTGCTGACTTTCCTTATTGGCATGCAAGAGCTTTTGGGCCTGCTGGCGATGATTTTTATGAAATAACAATAACGGAAGATACTCGTTCTGTTGAGGCTTCCAGTGGTTATGGTTCTTCTACATATCAGATTCCTCTTAAAATAATGAATGCTACTACTGGAGAAGATCTTTCTTCAAATATGTTTGTTGTAGATATGATTGGAAAATTTACTGATGACGATGACAAATATGGTGGTTCCTCTGGATCATGGGATCTATTACCAGGTGGAGCTAATTGGAATCCAATTCTATCGACAGGTACCACAACATATGAGAAAGATGCTGATAAAATTCTTGTTAAAAATGCTGAAGGAAAAAATCTTCTACTTATATATACCGTTCATCCTCCTGATGGAACTCCTCCCAGTATTGGAGATAAATTCTATGTAGGTCCAACAAATCCGTTCCCAAGAGGTCAAAGTTTTCGTTTCACTACAATAAAATCAATTGTAGATCCAGACTTGGTTAAATCTGAACTTGACCAAGTGAGGGTTGTACCTAACCCATATTTGGCTTCAGCGGCTTGGGATATAGGTAGGGCAACTCGTAAACTTGCGTTTGTTAATCTTCCTCCAGAATGTACAATCGACATTTTCAATGTTGCTGGTGAGCATGTATATCAAATTGATCACAAAGGTGTCCGTTCACTGGGTACCCGTATAACCCCAGGGGCTGGTAGAGGATTTACCTATACAAGAGAAACAAAAGGTGTGCATGAGTGGGAAATGATAAATAAGAACCAATTAGAAGTTGCTTCTGGCATGTATATTTATGTCGTTACTACACCTTCAGGTCATCAAACTACAGGCAAATTTGCCGTAATTAGGTAAAATTATGAGAAAATGTGTAATATTTTCATTTTTCACTGTTTTATTTAATATTCTGTTTTCTCAAGATGATCAGAATGTTCTTCCTCCTCCTGAAGTTGAGCCAAAGACTTCTAAAGTTGGTACAGCAGCAGCAACATTCTTGAAAATTCCTGTTGGTGCTAGAGAATCTGCAATGGGAGGTGCATTTGTAACCTTGGCTTCTGGTCCTACTTCTGCATTTTGGAACCCTGCAGGTTTAGCCTCATCTGAAGAATTTCAATTATCTTTAATGCAGAATAAATGGATTGTTGAATTATCGCACTTATTTGCGGGCCTGTCACTTCCTTTTGCTGGCGGTGGCATTGGCCTTAGTGTTATTTCTTTGTCAAGTGATCCGATAGAAATAACTACTATTGAAGAACCTTCTGGCACTGGTTATTATTATAATTATTCTGATTTAGCTGTAGGTTTAAGTTATGGTCGGAATTTAACAGATAGATTTTCTCTTGGGAGCACCATTAAGCTTATTCAAGAAAGGATATATCATGAATCTGCTCATGCTGTAGCAGTTGATATAGGGACTATCTTAAGAACAAATTTTTATGGTTTTATTATAGGAATGAATCTATCAAACTTTGGTACCGATATGCGATTTACAGGAAGAGACTTAGATGTTCCATACCGTAGAACTATTGGTTTAGCTGAGCAGGAGAGTCCTGCTTATGAAGTTCAAGCTAGTTTAAATACAATTCATTGGAGAATACCTACAAATTTCAGCTTTGGTGTTGCAACGGATGTATTATCCTTAAGAGATGCGAATGAACAACTGGAGAATCAAAATAATTCAAGCCTTTGGTTAAGTCTAGTTGGAAATTATCCTAATGACGGAGATTTCAGTTTTCGTTTAGGATCAGAATTTGAATATCGCGAACTATTTTTCTTGCGTGCTGGATATAGGTTAGAGGAATATAGAAGCTATCCTACTTTTGGGTTCGGTGTGAATATTTCAGGAATTAATGTTGATTACTCATATGCAGATATGGGAGTTTTTAATTCTGTTAATATGTTTTCAATTTTAATTGATTTTTAAAATATCATTATTATTCACTTATGTTAAGTTTTTTCTTGGTCTTATAGAATAATAGCACTAAAATCACCAATGTCTGACGGGTGGTTGCTATCATTATAGCTATGTCCACTACGTATAATTATTAATCAATGGAGGAAATGTGATGAAGAATACTGTTATAATCAGTGCTTTATCCCTCATGATGGCTTCTGGGTTAGTTGCTCAGACAAATCTCTATACATTAGAGGGTGCTGCAACTTACGGCGGTCATATGGGTGACATTAATGGTGATGGCTATGATGACATAGTCTCAGGAAGTCAAAACCCTTTTGGCTCTAATATCATTTCAGTTTGGACTATAGATGAATTTGGTCTTGATGCTGATGTTGATTTAGTGATCACTGGAAGTACAGGTGCAATGTTTGGAACAGCTGTAGCTGTTGGTGACATTAATGGTGATGATATCGCTGATATCGCAATTAGTGCTTCTAAAGATACTGTAGCTGATATTCCAGGCGTTGGAGCTGTTTATATCTATTATGGTAGTAGCACTATTACTGATAATGACACTCTTCATGCAGATGATGCTGATGAAGTGATAACAAGAAAAACAGCCATCGCTAATGAATGGTATGGTTGGAATCTTGCAATTGGTGACTTCAATGATGATGGCGATGGAGACCTTGCAATTGGTGGTTTATACACCGATGGTCTTCTTGGAAGAATTGAAATTCGTTTAGGCCCAGATGTAGCTGATACTTCTTACGCAACAGGTGATACTGTTGCTGGTGGCTATGATCATATTCTTAATGGATTTGCTGATTCAACGAAATCAGCTCCTGTTTGGGGTACTGGTCCTGGTTATTTTGCCGGTGGTGCACTGGATGTTGGCGACTTTAATGGCGATGGTGCAGACGATATTTTTACCAGTAATTATGGATATGGTTTTGGTGGAGAATTTGCTGACAACAACCAGCCTGGAATGTTGTCTGTTTATCTTGGTGGTGATGATGCTGATGAGCTTGCAGACCATTATATGATTGCCCCAGCAGATATAGTTGCACTTGAGAAATATCTATATTTTGGATACAGAGCAATCAATGCTGGTGATGTTAATAATGATGGCACAGATGATTTCCTTGGTGCATCTCATTCATGGGGTGTTGCAATGCTTTGGTCTGGTGAAAGAGGACTTGGCCATGCTGATACATCAGGCGTAAATACTTCAGCTGCTCTTGACAGAGAGCCTTTGGTTACTATTATTGAGCCAGGTGCAACATATGGATATAATTCATCAACATTTAATAAGGTGGGAGCTCTTGGTGATATTAATGGTGATGGTTATGATGATTTTGCTATTGGTAATACTGCAGATTCAACAGAATCTTCTACTGGTAAGAATGGTGATGGATCAGTCCATATTTTTCTTGGCGGAAAAGGACCACTGGGTACAGCTGATGTAGTTATATATGGCTCAGATGCTGAAGGTCTTGGTGCTGGAATGTGGTCAGTAGGTGATGTCGATGATGATGGATTAGATGATTTTGCAGTTTCAGCTGTTACAGCTGGTAAAATCTATATCTACAGTGGTGCAGGATTAGTTGCTGGTATTGCAGATGCTGATTTAGTTCCAACTGGTTTTACTCTGTCACAAAACTTTCCAAATCCATTTAACCCAAACACAGAAATTGCTTATGAGATTCCTGCTGATGCATTAGTTACTCTTAAGGTATACAATATGCTAGGTCAAGAAGTAAGCACTGTTGTTAATAAAGTTCAGACTGCTGGTGTGCATAATGTTTCATGGAGTGGTCTTAACAATAATGGAGAAATGGTAGCATCTGGTGTTTACACCTACGTCCTTGACGTTGATGGAGCAAGATTGTCTCGTAAAATGCTACTTGTTCGCTAATTACAAGTAATATTCTCTTTTTTAGATTTATTAAAAACAATCTAATTAAGTGACTATAATATGTAAGGTGCTAGAGAAATTCTCTAGCACCTTATTTTTTTTTAAACTTTGGAGATAGAAATGAAAAAAAACATTTTAATTATATTTTTTTCTCTTTTGGTTGTCCCATTAATCTCAGAATCCAATGACGATTGGCCTATGTGGCGTAAAGACAAGCATAATACGGGAATATCTCCAATTATTGGTCCATTTATTGACCCTTCTATTAGATGGAAATTCTTTTTAGGTGGTTCAGTTAATCAGTCAGTTATATTTGATGTCAATTCTGATGGAAAAAATGAAAATATCCTTCTAGCAGGTGGTAAAATATTAGTATTAAAAAATGATGGAACTCTCTTATGGGAGACTTCACCTTCAGCAATTACAAGAATTGAAGGTGTCTATGATTTTGATAATGACGGGAAATTTGAGATATTGGCATCTAGTTCTTCTCCTCCAACATTACTCATTTATTCTGGCGATACAGGTAATATTTCATGGAAATATGTATTTGATGAGCCGGCCCAAGGTGTTGGGTCTTATGGTATTGTTGTGGATGATCTTGATAATTCATCTGATGGAATATTGGAAATTTTTTGTTGGCCATCAATAAGTCCTCATGGTATAGCTTTTTCCTTTTCTTCAGGTGTTTCTTCAGGAAAAGAAATTTGGAGAGCATATGCGAATGAACCTGGTGACGGATATATTGCACCAGTAGCTTCAGCTGATATTGATGCTGATGGAGAAACGGAGGTTGTTATTGCTACTCTTGGAAGCATATATATATATAATGGTTCTACCGGAAAAACAGAGACTAGGTTTGCCTTTAAAGGTGGAAAATCAGGGAGAAATTATGGCAAATTAAATATACTGAATATAGATGATGATGAATATCTTGAAGTTGTCATGCTTGCGGATAATCTAGATGAACATATATCTGTTATAGATCAGGTTGAATCAGGATTTTATCTTCGCTGGAATAAATATTATGAGTATAGTTATCCTGAAGATAATAAAGAACTAAAGTTTTCTCTGAATTCTATATCTGATTTTGACCAAGATGGAAATATAGAAATTGTTGGGTCTATTTATAATGATACTGGAGATAACAGTTGGCACCTTATGGTTTTTGATGCATTAAGTGGAGATGTTAAACTTGATCTTCCTGGTTACTATTATTGGGGTGCTGAAGATATTGATTCGGATGGAGTGATGGAAATAATAGCTGGTGAAGAGACTTCAAGAAGACCAAGTAATGGAAATTTAGTAGCTCTTGAAGGTGAAAACGAATATGCTACTAAGTGGTCAGGGTCAGATTATTCAGTAATGATGAATCCATCCCCAAATAAAGGCTCTAATATTAATTCTACCAGTGGGACTCCAGAAGTTTATATAATGGATTACGATAATGATGAAGTATCAGAAATGTTATTTTATAGAGCAGGAAGTATTGTTGTAGCTGATGGTAGTTCTTCAAATCTTAAAGATGAAGTAAGTTTAAAAACTTCTTCTCAATCATTTAATCTTATTTCAATAGGTGATTTGGGGGGCGTAGATGAATCAATGGAATTCATTTTGACTGGTTCTGATGGAATCCTGCGAGTGTTAACAGAATCTGGAAATGAAATTATTTCTAAAGAAGTTGGAACCTATAGACAAGGTAAACCCATAGTTGCAGATTTAGATTCTGACGGCAATAAAGAGGTGCTTATTCAAGATGCTTCAGGAAAAATTAATGTTCTTTCCTATGACGCCTCTAGTTCTCAAGGAGCACCAGATTTAATTTGGACTTTCCAAGGGTTTGGGAAAATGGCTAAATATTTTAGATCCTTCACACCACTTGTTTCAGATCTAGAAGGGGATGGGAAGAAAGAAATTATTGTGGCCAGTACATCAAGCCAAGCTTCTTTTTCCAATAAAAAAGATTTTATTAATCCAGGTCTTTACAACCCTCGCCTTTCGGAAGAATTGCATGAATTAGATCGAGGTAATTTTAAAAAACTTTCTAGCATAGGTAATACACTTGTTATCTTAGATCACACAGGATCTGTAAAGAGGCAAATAGTTCTTCCCGATCAACCTTTTGAATGGAATGTAGGAAATTTTGATGGGGATGAAGTACTTGATATTTTTGTCAGTTATTACGCTGGGGGAATTCATGTAGGCCATACTAGGGTTTATTCTGGAAAAGAAGAATTAGGAATGCTATGGGAAAGTGACATAGCACCCTATTCAGGTTATGCTGTTATCTATGATATTGACTTAGATGGTATAGATGACATAATAATTCGTGAGCATTTTGATCTCAGAGTAATGAGTGGTGTTGATGGAAAAGATTTAATTCCAATAAAAAGTGTTGGAGGATATCACACCCCTATTCTTATGGATGTTAACAATGATGGAGATTATGAGATCATCAATGGTGGTGGTTATCTTACTGTATTAGTCAATGATATTCTTAGAGGACAAGAGGGAGGAGGAGCTAAAGACGGAAATGTATGGGTCGATGATTTTGAAGTGACTTCTGGAGATTTCCCAGTTTGGAATGGTGGATTTGAAAATGACAATGATTATAACGGTAAAGCGGATCATTGGGAGGATGCCTGGGTGTCGGATCCAGAAGGTGCTTATACTAGTATCGATCGAACTCAATCATATTCTGGTAGTAGTTCTTTAAAAATCACAACAAAAGGGACTCAAGATTATATTTATAATTATCAAGCACATGTCTCAGGTTTTGAAGTAGGAAAATCTTATTCATTTAAAGCAATGATGAAAACAGATATTTCTTCTAATCCAAATAGTTCAGCATTTATATACGCAAGAGCGGCTGATAGTAACTGGGGTTTCATTAGTCATAGTGTTAGCAATCAACTTAATGGTCTAAATGATTGGACTGAACTTACCCTTGATTTTAATGTACCTGATAATACGCACTTTTTTAATTTAGAATGCGTTATTCTTAGAGGTGGAGAAGGTTCATATGAAGGTCCACTTGCATGTCCAGTAATTTGGCAAAATAACACTGGATACAATGATGCCTATGCGAGAATGCCAGGAACCGCAGATTCTGATGGAGATGGAATACCTGATATTCTAGTTAGCAGTACAACTGGAGTACTTACACTTTATGATGGTTCCAATGGTGGTAGCAAATGGAGTTATAATTTAGGAACTACGGCTTCAGATATTGTATCTGCTGACATAGATAAAGATCATAGATATGAATATATATTTGGTGGTACAGATGGATATTTATATGCTATGAATGGAGAGAAAACATCTCGAAAAATTGTTGTTAAATACAATGTTGGTAGTGAGGTCGGAGACCCAATTATTGCTGATCTTGATCAAGATGGAAGAATGGAGGTTCTTTTCTCCGCATCTGATGGTTATTTGTATGCTCTAGAGGATGATATTACCACTATAAATATAGATGATAGCAACAGCAAAAAAATTCTACCCGATAGAATTGGGGTTAAACTCGGAGATATATTTCCAAACCCTTTTAATTCTTCAACTGTTATACGTTTTGATAGCAAAACAGATAGAGATATTACAATGGACTTATATGCAATTAACGGTAGAAAAGTAAATACTCTTTATGAAGGAAGAATCTCAAGTGGTACCCATAGAGTAAATTGGGATGGACGTGACTCATTTGGTTCAGAAGTATCATCAGGAATCTATCTTGTAGTATTAAATGATGGGTTAAATGTCCAAACTAAAAGAATTGCTCTAATTCGCTAGTAACTGTTATTTTTATTGATGAGAATAGAATCTATAGAAGTTATAAATACTAAACTTCCGTTGAAATCTGAGTTCAGTATTTCAAGAGGATCTGTTGCCGATAAATCAGTAGGTGCACCTCATATTTATGTTAAACTTAAAGTAGACTCTGGGTTAGTAGGATGGGGCGAATGCAGACCGAGTCATCGTTGGTCTTATGAAACGGAAGAAACTGTACTTTCAACACTAACCAATTATATTGTTCCAGCAATAATTGATATGGATATTACTGATATTCAATCCATTCATAAGGTAATGGATACTGAAATAGCTCCATCTACTCATCCAGGTCAACCAATTGCTAAATCATCTATAGATTTGGCAATTCATGATGTATTGGCCAAAAACGTAAATCAACCTCTATATGAATTTTTTGGTAGTAATAAAAAAGTAAAAATTCCTCTTTGTTATACTGTTTTTGCAAATAAACCCTCTGAGGCAGGAAATATTGTAAAGGATGCTGTTGAAGAAGGATATAAATGTTTTAAGGTGAAACTTGGTCATGATAGTATTATTGAAGATCTTAGAATATTAGAATCAATTGTAAAATATGCTTCAGGTGGGATAATTTGGGCAGATCCCAATCAAGCATATAATGTTAAAAATACAATCAAGTATTCTTCAGAATTTTCTAATCTAGGGGTTAATTATCTTGAGCAGCCGATACCAGCTGGAGATATAACTGGTCATGAAAAGATAAAAGATCATTGTAGCATACCTATTGCTGTAGATGAAAGTATTTTTTCTATTGATACATTAAATGAATTTATTACACGAAAAGCTGCAGATGTATTTGTAGTAAAAGTCTGTAAGATGACAGGTTTACATCGTTCATCTAAAGCAATTGAAATTGCTTTAGATGCTGGTATGGAAGTATTAGCAAGTAGTCTTACAGAATCTAGATTAGCCATGGCTGCGGGAGCATCACTATTTTCTTCATTCGGTTTAGAAGTGCCAATGGATCTTAATGGTTGGCAGTTTCTTGCTGATGATATTACTTCAGGTGGCGTGACTGTAGAAAAAGGTGAAATATGTCTTGAAGGTTTGCCAGGTCTAGGAGCAATGGTAGATGAAGATAAAGTTTTATCCTTCAAGCAATAGTGACTTTTTAGTTTTAAAGAATTAATTTAAATAAAATGGATCAGATTGATTATTTCTATTCTATTTTAAACAATTATAATATAGGGAAGATTTCTTCTATCACATCTCAAGAGAGTGGGACAAAAAATAAAAGTTGCGAAATTTGGATAGAAGGTAGAAAAAAGTATTTCCTTCGAGAAAAAGATTCCTCTACAACTGTTCTTAAAGATCTTGAATATGATCATTCACTGATGGAATATTTTTCTAGCAATGAAATTGTAACCCCGTCACCAGTTTCTAATCTTAATGGGGAAACAATAACTGAATTTTCGGGGAATTATTATGAACTAACAAAATATATAGATGGAAAACCTTTCATTAGGGATAGTGAAGAACATTTGATGATTGCTGGAAGAGATTTAGGAAGATTTCATTTAATAGGTACTGGTTTTCAAAGAGATTATTCTAAACCTTTTGGAAGAATAGATCCACCAGGTCCGGCAAGAGATGTTTTCAATGATTTGTTTACTAATGATAATTCAAAAAGTGAATTTCCGGAATTAGAATATATTTTATATGAGCTTGACCTTATTGAAAACGATTTAACGGATGAAATCTACAGATCTCTGCCACAGGTTCTTATTCATGGTGATTTTCATCCTGGAAATGTTAAATATATAGATGGTAGTTTAGCCTTTTTTGATCTTGATTGGGTCTCTATACAGCCAAGGCTACAAGATTTAGCTTATGGAATTCTATTTTTTGCTTCCGATAGAAGGGAGAATATTGATCCTTCAGATATTTATTCATTAACAGCATCATGTACTCTATCAATTAAAAAAAGTTTAGAATTTATTTCTGCATATAATTCTATCATTCAATTAGAAAGTAAAGAGTTTCATTATCTCCCATATTTTATTAAGATTGCTTGGATATGTTGCAGAGCAGATGGATCAAAAAAGGTTCCCACTAATGATCGAAAAACTTATATAAAAAAAGATATATTAATACCAATTGAGTCAGTAGATGAGTTAACAGATGAATTACGTAAAAATTTTAATATTTATTAATTTATAAAACTATGTCTAGTATCAAACTATCAGGTGTTTCGAAGACATTCCAATCTCAATCTAAGAAGAGAGAGAGTGTTAAGGCTGTAGATAATTTTAATCTAGATATTAAAGATGGAGAATTATTAGTGCTTCTTGGTCCATCAGGATGCGGGAAAACAACTGTTTTGCGAATGGTAGCAGGTTTAGAAGTGCCTACAACAGGAGATATATTGATAGGAGAAAAGGTGGTTACAGATTTGCATTCAAAAGATAGGGGTATAGCAATGGTTTTTCAAGATTATGCCCTATATCCTCATATGACTGTCAGAGAAAATATGAGTTTTGGATTAGAAAATTTGAAGTATCTAAAGAATGAAATTGATAAAAGAGTTAATGACACCTCTAAACTATTAGATCTACAACCTTTGCTTGATCGAAGGCCAAAAGAGTTGTCTGGAGGGCAAAGACAAAGAGTAGCTTTAGGTCGTGCAATTGTAAGAAAACCTGAAGTATATCTCTTTGACGAACCTTTATCGAATCTAGACGCAAAACTTAGGTTGAAAATGAGAGTTGAGCTTGGTTCTTTACAGAAGGATTTAGGGGTTACTTCTATTTATGTCACGCATGACCAAGTTGAAGCGATGACTTTAGGTGAAAGAATTGTAATAATGAACAATGGTGTTTTACAACAAGTTGGTACTCCAAAACAGATATATGACAAACCAGCGAATTTGTTTGTAGCAGGTTTTATTGGTGCACCACCTATGAATTTTCTTGATTCTACCTTGAAGAAAGATAAAGATAATTATATTGTTGATTTGGAAGGAAGTCATTTTCCTTTACTTGAAAACAGAAATTTTGAAAAATATGAAAATAAAAAAATTGTTATTGGAATTCGACCTAATGATCTTTCGATTAGTACAAATAAAAACGAGAATAGTTTTGAATTTGTTTCTGGAATAGTAAATGTGGTTGAATATTTAGGTAATTCAAACTTGGTTTATATTAACACAAATAATAATTCAATATGCGTGGAGCAGTCTTCTCATATTCCAGTTACACAAGGCGAAAAGGTTGTTCTATATGCTGATCAAAATAATATTCATCTTTTTGATTCATCAGATAATGGAAATTCAATTTTAAAGGATTAATTCTTTTGGAACCATTACTTTATATTTTTCTAGCTGTTATAATCTGGGCACTTGCTCCTCCAATCATTATTTATCTGAAAAATAAGATTAAATCTGATGGTTTGAGTTTCATCTTCAAGAGTAAAAAAGTTATTTTTACTAATCTTTTGGTGATATTAGTGTTATTTCTAATAATAAGGTTTTTCGGTAATTCATTAAAGACTTCTCCTGGCCAGACAGATCAAACATCTTCAACTCCTAATTATACTGAAGTTGATGAAATAATTTTTTGGACATGGGAGGAGTTTGGCACGTCTTCAGAGGAATTCTTAGTAGAAGCCGTTAGACTTTGGAACGAAAATCATCCTAATATAAAAGTAATTCATCAAAATCAATCATATGCTGGATATCGTGATAAATTAAAACTTGCAATTGCTGCGGGAACACCTCCCGATGTAGCGGTTGCGGGAATTGGTGATCTTGGAACTTTGGAAAGAGATAAAGAAATGCCGGAACTGAGTATTCCGATTCCTGATGAAATGTTTACCAATGAAGAATTAGAAAAATATGGTCCAATGGTTCTTGGCTCAATCACGCGAAAGGGGAGAAAATGGGTTTTTCCTTTATTTAAGTACATGAGTGGTGGATTTATGTCAGCAAATAAAAAATTACTAAATGATGCAGGATATGATGAAGATATATTATTGCGAGAAGGCTGGACTATAGATGAGTTTAGGAAAGTAGCCAAACAATTAACTATAGATGCTGATGGTGATGGTGATATTGACATTTATGGATTTGGAACACCATTAAAAAATTTGAGAGAGTTCTTTCAAAATGAATTAGGTCCCTCTTATTGGGGTGTTGAGAAGGTAAAAAGATGGAGAACTTTATTTATTGTTTTTAATACTGAAACAAAAACATGGGAACGTGACCCTGAATTGAAAATATCGGATTTTTCAGAACCAATGAGAACTATTCATCAAATGATATATGAAGATAAAAGTTTTGGAAAAAAATATTTAGGAATGGTACATAATCAAATCACAAAAGAATTGATTCACAAACAAACTTTGGCTATGACCTGGTCAGGAGCACCTCAAGTTTATGTGCAATATGCTAAACAATTTAATCTAGATATTAACAATGGTGTTGTTAATGGAAACCCATTAAATATGGTTGTAATGCAAACTCCTAGGTATACTGAGGAAGGTCATCCAGTTTTTCAAGTTGGTTCAACAGGTTTCTCAGTTTTCAAACAAAATCCTTATAAGGGAGATCAGCACACAAAAAACGCACTTCTTTTTGCTAAATATATTTCGAGTCCTATCATGGTTTCATATTTTCAATATCGACCTAGGGGAGCATTTCCACCTCCTTCATCCAAGACAACTGAAATCTTCCAAAATATTGTTAATTATAATGACCCAGAATGGAAACCATATAAGTTGTTTTTCGATTCTCCTTATTCTTGGTCTCCCTCAGAAGAGATGATCTATCCAAATCATGATGACCGTCGTGGAATAACTCTTTTGTGGCAAGATTGGAAGAATCAACGTGGTTTCCCTTTGTTAGAAGCTATAGCGCTTGATCAAATTTCTCCTGAGGAAGCTGGTAAAGAATGGTATGATAATGTAAAAAAGGTTATAGACCGATATTATTCCGAAAAATGAAGTTAATTACTAACAATTCACTTTTTCATTTGAGAGATGTGTTTAAAAAACGTTCATATAATGAGCTATTTTGGGCATATGTCTTTATTTCTATACCTTTAGGGTGGTCAACTATTTTTTTCCTTTTACCAATTTTAAAATCAATCAATTATAGCTTTACGGATTTTGCTCTATCAAAGATGACAAGTGAATGGGTAGGTTTGAAAAATTATATTGATGTTTTAAGGAGTCCTTTTTGGTGGCATACTATATGGATTAGTTTCAAATATAGTCTAGCAGTTGTTCCAGCTCATATTCTTATATCATTATTTTTAGCATCTTTAATAATTAAGTTCAAAAATAAAGTTCAATCATTTTTTAAAGCTGCATTTTATCTTCCTACGGTATTAAGTCTAGTTGTTTTTACAGCAATAATTAAATGGATCTTTGAACCTGGTTCAGGTTTTGCTAATACTATAATGCAAAGTTTAGGTTTTGAGCCACAATTATGGTTTGCATCTCCAGATCAAGCTTTTTGGGTCCTTGCTGGAATGACTTGGATTAGTGGCCACGGGTTAGGTATTCTTCTTTATTGTGCGGCATTATCTGGAATTCCTGACTCAATTTATGAAGCATCTGAACTTGATGGTGTTACTTCCTTTAGGAGATTTACAAAAATAACTTGGCCACTTGTTCGTCCGACTACTATTTATGTTTCAATTTTAGGTTTGATAGGTACTTTTCAAGTTTTTGATGCGGCCTTTTTAATAACTCGAGGAGGTCCCTTAAATACAACTTATTTTGTGAATTATAACATATATAACACTTTCTATAATCAAGGACTTTTTGGCTTAGCTTCCGCAATGTCAGTAATTTTAATGATTATAATTCTTACAGTATCTATTTTAAACTATACTTTGCTTTCAAGTAAAGTGGAGTATTGAAGGAAAGAATTAGTAGGTGAAAAATTTTTCCAATCTAGATACTTCTAAAGGGATCCTAAGTGCTATACTAATCGTTTGGGCAATTCTCTCATTAATGCCTTTATACATAATGTATACATCCAGTTTTACTCAAGTTGGTGTCGAATTTGACGTAGATGATATTTCTTTAATCCCTGATAATGCTAATCTTGATAATTACAGAAATTTAATTGCTAGGACAGGATCTCTAGCTTGGATTTGGTTATTTAATTCTTTTCTAGTTGCTGCGATACCCACCATTTCAAAGTTATTTTTTGATGCGCTTGCTGGTTACGCATTAGCAAAGATGTCATTTCCTGGAAGGAGTATTATTTTTTGGGGGATACTTACCTCATTAATGGTACCACAATTTGTCACCTTAATTCCATTGTATAGAATGATGTTTGAATTTGGTTGGATAGATAGTTATTGGGCTTTGTTATTTCCTGGTTTAGCCAGTGTCTCAGGAGTATTTCTATTTAAACAGTTCCTTTCTACTTTGCCTAGTTCTTTGATTGATGCAGCTAGAGCAGATGGATGTTCAGAATTTAAAATTTTTTGGAAGATTGTAATGCCCTTATCTAAGCCTGCATTTGCAGTAATGGGAATTATGTCATTTGTATCTAGTTGGAACAATTACTTTTGGCCTTATTTAGTTACAAATAGTCGTGAGTTGTTTACCTTTCAAGTAGGTTTGGTATCATTAATTGGTGTAGAATCAGCATCTGGTGGCCAGACAGCTGATTATGGTGTTATCATGTCAGGTGCAGTAATTGCTAGTATTTTGCCAGTTATTATTTTCCTACTTTTCCAAAAATATTTTGTAAGAGGTGTAACTGTTGGGGCTTTAAAAGGATGATTTCTAAAATACATATAAATATTCTTATGCTAATTGTTTTATGTTTTGGAATAGGTTGTAATAGTTCATTGAAACAGGGAGGCACATTAGTGTGGCAAGATAAAAATAATATAGTTATTAAATATAATGATTGGGGAAAAAAACAATCATCTATAGAAAAAAAATCGAATATAGATTTAATTGAAAATAATATTATTGAAGTTTTTATTGATTCATCTATGGATAGTTCTATGGAGGTAAAACTTGAAAAAAACATTGAGTTGAATAAATATGATAAAATAGAAATAGACTTAGATTTAAGGTGTCTAAATATAGGTTTGGATGATAATGGAACGGGACAGCATTCATTTTTTTCTCTGCAATATGATGATAAAAATTATGATATAGGTTTTAGAGTAATAATTATTGGTGATAGATATAAAGTAGATAATTATATACCAGATGAATTGCACAATCAATTAAAGATTTTTCGTACAGATTCTTCTTGGCATAATTGGTCATTTACTGTCAATGTAGAGGATAAAACTGTTTCAATGGAAAGAGATGGAGTCTATTATGCAAAGCATAGAATTGGAAAATCAAAAAATGCCAATAGTATATCAGTAATAGTTTCCGGGAATGAATCACATCCAACAAAAATTCAATTTAAAGATATCTCTTTAAGAAAAATTAATGAAAAATATGATGATACTCTAAGATCCTTATCTTCTGTTAATGATTTAAATACTAAATCTGAATTAGGAGATTGGCCTATGTTTAGAAAAGACAGGGTTAATTCTGGTCACTCAGATCTCAAGGGAGCTGATTTTAGAAACAATAAAATAGCGTGGTCTTATTCATTAGGTGGCTTTTCCGGAAATTATCATACAGCTGATTTAAATAATGATGGTTTAGATGAAATTCTTCTTACCTATCCAGGTTCATTATCGGCATATGATTTTAAAGGAAAATTAATTTGGAAGGAACCAATAGTAAACTGTGAAATATATGGATTACATGACTTGAATGGGGATGGAAGAAAAGAACTGGTTATTTCCGGTGGAACTCCAAAATCAATAAAAGTGTTAGACCCTATTAATGGAGAGATATTATATAATTGTGAATATGATCCTACCTATGATGTAGTATTTGTAAGGATTGCTAATTTGGATCCAAGTACTCCTGGTAAAAATATAATTGTTACTACAAGACACGAAATTGGTTATTGTTTATCTTTTGATTCAGAAAATATAAAAGATGGAAAAGTCAAATTCACCTTTGACTGGATGATAACAAACTTTGTCCCGGCTGTAGCTGTGGCTGATATGGATCTTGATGGTGTTAATGAAATTGTAATAGGTACATATTCAAACTTTTTTGTTTTTGATGGAATTAATGGAGCTACAAAGAGCCATTTACTTGCTGAGACTGGAAGAAATTATGGTTTGATGGTTATTCAGGATATTAATGGAAGTGGTTATCCAGATATAGTCATGCTTGCAAGTAATTTGAGAGAACATATTACTGTTGTTGAAAATCATAATGGTAAATATTTAGAGTTACTTTGGGATCAACTATTTGAACAAAATTATCCTAATGATTTTAAAGAATTAAAAGTGTATGAAAATTCAATATTTGACTACGATGGAGATGGGGAAACGGAAATTCTGTATGGGCTTTTTGATGAATTAGATGGAAATATTTGGCGTACTTATATTGTAGATGCTATAAGTGGTAAAGAAAAGTATAGGATAGATGACACCATACCTTTAGGGCTGTTAATTAAAGAAGAGACTCAACAAAGATTTCTTCTGTTCGCGGAAAATCAACCTAGAAAAATCAACAGTCATATAGATTTGCAGGTTGGAAAATTTGAACTTGGCTTAATCAAATCTATTGGAAACATTAATAGTGCTCGGATTTTATATAATGATTCATCAAGAGATTTTGATTTGAATGCTTTTTCAACAAGCAGTTTACCAAAGACATTTAGACAACTTGATAATTTCAAAGATAGTTTTATTATTTCACATGGAGAAAATGGTCAGGAGATTTCATCTGTTAGGGTAAATGAAGATGAGCTAAAAATAAAAAAATTACTAGATATTCCGTTAGAAAAACTTCCCCAAGGAAGTGTTTTAAATATCAATACGGTTAAAGGTCACAAAAAACCTGTTATCTCATATGGTGGACAGGATACAAAAATGTATTTTATTTCTAGTGAAAATGATTATCTGTGTTCTATTCAAGCTGGTGGATATCTTGGTCTTCCACTTGTAGGTTCTAAGAATAATGGAAAAGATAAAAATATTATTGTGCATGATTCTGGAAGCAAATTAAATGTTTTAAAAGAGTCTAACGAAGGAATAAAATTAAAGTGGGAGTTCCAAACTGCAGCTAAACCTTCTGGCTTTGGTGCTTATCAAGGAAGGAATATGCCTCTTATAGGAGATTTTTTCAATGATGGACATAATTCAATTGCCGCTCTTTCTCAATCGAATGAAATAGTAATTTTAAATTTCAATGGGGAAATAGTTAAGCAATTCAAGGTACCTGGCAATCCAATATTTCTTTCTTATGGTTCTTTCATAGAAAAAAATAGTTCGCAGCTTTTTGTCAGTTATGGTGATGGAACAGTTTCCTCAAAGAGCACAACAATAAACTCAGATGGTTCTAATAATTGGACCCTTTCCATAGGTAACGGCTCTCCGGCAATTCTAGATATAGATTCAGATGGTTATGAAGATATCGTTACTCGTGATCTTTTTGAACGAAGATCCGTAGATGGCCAGTCTGGAAAAGATATCTATCCAATTACTTCTTGGGCGGGATATCATATCCCTACTGTAATAAAAGATAAATCTAGTGGTAGCTCTAAAATTCTTTGGTCTGGTGGAAACTATTCATTGGTATTGGAAGATATAGAAGGAAATCAAAAGTGGTGGAAACCTTTTATGGCAAATAGATCACCAGCTGGAATTGCTGATGTTAATGGCGATCAAAAACTAGAAGTAGGTGCTTATACTGTTGGTCAGGTATATAATTGGCCAGATTTCTATGCTGTAAATGGACCTAATAATGAATTTGTTTGTTATGATCTAAAAAGCGGGGATCTTCTATGGAAGCATTTTATAGGTTCACCTATTTCTGGTGTTATAACTGCGGATATAGATAATGATGGATTGCCAGAATTCCTATTTGGCACATCTGATGGTCGTTTGATTGCTTTGAATGGAAATTCTCAAATTGATAATAGGGTTGTATTTGAAAGACAATTTCCTGCAAGTTTGGGGACTCCCATAATTGCTGATCTAGATGGTGAAGGTAATATCCAAATTCTAGTAGGTTGTGCAGATGGGAATCTATATTCATTAAAGCCTAATTAGAGGAAAAAAATATGAGCAGAGAGATAATTATTTCAACAGTTTCTTTCCATTTACCTTCAAGAAAAGAAACCTTAGAATCTAATCTTGAAAGAGCACACGAATATGTAAAAGAAGCTATTAAGAGAAAGTCTGACATATGCTGTTTGCCAGAAATTTTTACAGTTTTTGGAGTTGAAGATTATACTAAGGCTTTAAGTGAAAGTGTTTCTAGAACTAATTCTATTCTTGATGGATTTTCAAAGGTTGCAGCTGAAGGTAAAATATATCTAATAATAAATATTCCTGAAAAAGAAGGGGATTTTATTTATAATACGGCCTTTTTTCTTGATAGAAATGGAGAGTTACTTGGGAAATATAGAAAAACACATTTAGCTCCTGGTGAAGAAGAAAAAATTCGGGAAGGCGATACGTATCCGGTATTTAAAACAGATTTTGGAAGTATTGGAATAATGATTTGTATGGACATTCATTTTCCAGAAGTTTCAAGAATCTATGGGTTGAAAAATGTAGACATTTTATTTTGGCCTACAATGTCATATGGACCCTCAGATGATTTTCTTCTCACACTATTAAGATCTAAAGCTATGGATAATCAATATTATTGTGTTGCATCGAATTATTCTGAGATTCCTTACTTGCCTGGTAAAGAAATGGGTAGGGCTTGCGTTGTTGCACCTGATGGTAATATTATTACAGATACTGGCTATCGGCCAGGTATAGCAACAATCGAGGTGGATTTAGATGAAGGTTATGAATATTGGGCCTCAGGAGACTATAAGAAAAAATATCCTAGATTAAAGGAATGTTTTTATAAAAGAAGAAAACCTGAAACCTATGGAGAATTAGTAAAAATAAATTAGAATGATTGATTCAATAATATTGGAGGGATAAATACTCATGAATTTAAAAGTTTGTGATTGGAAATATGGAAAAAACTGGGTCTATTCTATAACTTATGATGAAGGATTAGTTGACTTGCATAAATTTACTATTCCCATTCATGAAGAACTTGGTATACCTGGGCATGTTGAAGTTGTTGCGGGACAATTAGGTGAGATTAGAAATATAGGTCAATCAAGTTACAATGGTATGCGACATATGAATGGAGAAGAATTAAAAGAAATAATGAATATGGGATGGGGAGTTGGTAATCATTCTTGGAGTCATGAAATAATTGAAAAAAATATGTTAGATAAAGAATTAAGACAGGCGAGAGATGTTATCGAAGAGGCAATTGATTCAAAAGTTCATTTATATTGTGCCCCTGGAAATAATATAAATATGGCTGAGCATATACTTGAAGAGGCTCGTAAGCTTGGTTATTTAGGTGCGATGAGTTTAACTGATGCATTGAACAGACCTCATGAAGAACTGTTTTGGATCAATCGAACACCACTACATGATCAGTTATATGAACCTTTTTTTAGTGAATTTGATCCTTATAGAAATATTAGTCACGCTCAAAAAGACAGTGGCTGGTTAATTGACTATCTTCATTGTCCTCTTGAAGAAGCTGTTCATATAAACAAAGACTGTTCAGAAGCTCAACTTCGTAATAGATTAGAAACAATAATCGAAGTAGGAGGTGATGATGTATGGTATGCTGTACCTGAAGAAGTAATGTTTTATCATTTATGTCGTCAACATCTGATTATAGAAGTAATTAATGAAAATAAAGAAGAACAATCTTATAATCTCAAATTTAATGATCTTAATGATAGAGTAGAAAATAAATCTCTTACTTTTGATGTAAATGTTCCAACTTCTTGGTGTCAAAATCCACTATTTTGGATTGATGATGTTCAGTGCCTAGCTGAAGTCGTTCGTCCGAATACACTTAGATGTACAGTCTCTATTTCAGATAACACAAAACTTCGCTTTGGGAAAAAACCATAATTTTTTATTCGGCTAATTCCCTGTTTTATTAATATACTTAAAAGTTTAATTATCAAAAAGAAAAGGAGTGTAATCAATTGAATAAACCTAATGTCGATGGATGGAGACAACGTGCAAAATATGGTGCTGATGCTTCAGCTGGAATTTCTGGTTCTTTACCTCTTCCATTTCCTAGAGAAATGGGCCCTAATGCAATGTCATATTTAAAAGAAGTAGTTGATTCAGGTTTAACAAGTGATATGATTACAAGGTTTGAGAATGCATTTGCAAAAGAAATGGGTGTTAAACATTGCGTTGCTACACCCGGGTGTACACCAGCCCTTGCTGTTCTTGCAGCGGCATTTGATTTTGAACCTGGTGATGAAATAATCGTCAGTTCAGTAACTGATTTTGGGACAATTCAGGGATTAATTAATCAAAACTATATTCCTGTTTTTGCTGATACAGAACCAGGCACATTAATTATTAATGCTGATACCATCGAACAATGTATATCAGATCGAACCCGTGCTATTTTAACTGTACATAAGACTGGTACTATTTGTGATATGGATTCAATCAATAAGTTGGCTGTAAAACATGATCTAATAGTTTATGAAGATGTTTGCCAGGCAACTTTTGGTGAATATAAGGGCCGATATGCTGGATCACTTGCTTTAGCTGGAGGATTTTCATTTGATTCAGAAAAAACAATGGGCTCAGACATAGGTGGTTGTGTTGTTACTAATGATGATGAATTAAACGAAAGAATGCGTTTTGTTGGTCATAGTCGTGGTGGTCAAATGTTAGATGGTTTTGGTAGATTGCATATTGTTAATGGCTTTGCTCATCGGATGCCAATGTGTACAGCTGCAATATCCCTAGCTCAATTAGAAATAATTAAACCGAATGTAGTTCAACGGGATAAGATGATTAGGATTTTATCTGATAAATTATCTGCAATTCCTGGAATTTCGACACCACCGATTCCTGAATACATGAATATATATTCTTGCTGGATGGCGGGTTTTTCTATTAATCTTGAGGAGTTCACTTGCGACTCAGATACTTTTGCTCAAGAAGTAGCTGATGAAGGGATCCCTGGTGCTGGTTTAGGAAGATATTATCTAATTCCTGCAGCTTTACCGTTTCTGACAGAAAAGGCTGAAAAGAAGATTTATCCATATTCAATGCCACCAGCATCAAAATCATATGTTTATGACGGGAATTCATGTCCAAATGCGCAAAAATTCCTAAATACTTATATTAGATGGTCATCTTTTTGTGAGCGTTATACAGTTGAGGATTGTGAGCTGGCTACTGAAATAGTTAGGACTGTTGCCGATAAATATCGAAAATAAGCACAATTTTTATATTTTATTGTTTTTCAAGATTGTTCTAGCTCTGTCAAGTATGTATGTCTAAAGATAAAATATATATAATTTCTGATCTTGAGGGTGTAGCCGGAGTAGTTTCAAAAGATCAACTTGGTCCAGAAGGTCAAGAATATGAAATTGCCCGTTCATATCTTACTAAAGAAATAAATGCAGCTATTGAAGCTTGTGTTGAATCTAATATTATGGATATTACTGTTCTTGATGGACATGGCCATCCAAGAGGTTATAATATAGATTTAACATTAGCTGATGACCGTGCTGAATATGTAATAGGATCAGATAGATCATCAACCTTACCTTTCCTAGATAATTCTTTTGACGCAGTTTTTTTAATAGGCTATCATGCAATGGCTGGCACTAAGAATGCTGTGTGGTCTCATACCCAATCATGGGAATTAATTAAATCATATAAAGTTAATGGAAAATTAATAGGTGAAATAGGCCAAATGGCCTTAATTGCTGGAGCTTTTGATCTTCCAATTGTATTGGTAACGGGAGATAAAGCGGCTATTATTGAAGCTGAAGCAACAATACCTAAAATAATAGGAGTAGAAGTTAAAGAGGGAGATAGTAGGTATTGTGCTAAAACTGTTACGCCTGGTAAAGCACAATTTTTAATTAAGCAAGGAGCTTTAAAAGCTTTAAAAATTATTGATCTTATTAAACCAATTAAAATTGATTATCCATGTGAAATTGAAATAGTTGTTTCAGATATTAATTATGCTGATGAATTAGAAGAATTTGGTATGAAAAGAATTGATGATTTCAAGTTATCAAAAATAGGTAAGTCTTTTCATGATATACCTTAATTTTGATTCAAAGGATAGAATTGCGAAGTTTTGATACTTTACCTTTATTCCCAACAGCTGTAGTGGGAAGTCTACCAAGACCATTATGGATACTTGATTCAATTCAGCGTTTTTCAAAAATTTATGTAAAAAATAGAAGAGAGGCTCAAACAAATTGGGAAAATGAAATTCTTGACCGGTATATTTCTGATCCTATAAATAGATCTGAATTAAAGTTTATTCTTGACCAGGGTATTAAATCCATGCTTTCAATGCAAAAGATTGCTGGAATAAATGTAATATCCGATGGGGAATGGCGAAGAACTAGTTTTACTGAAGTTATTTGTTCTGGCCTATCTGGATTTCAGCCAGATTTGTTAAATGGTTTTGTTTCTATTGCGACAAATTTTGTAAAGAGGGAAAAGCATATTTTAAAAGAAGAAGCACTTTTCCTTTTAAGTAATACAAAAGGTTTTTTTAAAATTGCTCTTCCTACACCTCTATTAATGAGCCACAGGCATTGGTCTTCTAATTATTCCGTTAACGTATATCCGCACCGACAAGATTTCATTAATGATCTTATTCCAATTATTGCTAATGAAGCTATTGATTTAATTAAATTAGGTGTTCCTTATATACAGTTTGATGATCCCGGGCTTTGTCTTCTTGTTGATCAAAAGTATTGTAGTCAATTTGGTAGGTTTGAAGATGAGTTGAATAGAGCTATATCAAGTCTAAATGATGTAATTGCGATAATTAGAAAAGCATGTCCTAAAAATGATTATAAACTAGGACTTCATTTGTGCCGAGCGCATCGAAAAAGAGGCATTGGAGGGTCCGGTGATTATTTTCCAATTTTAGATCAAGTTCTTCAGGTTGATGTTGATCAATATTTAATGGAATTCTCAGTTTCTGAAGCTGGTAGCTATAATGTATTAAAGGATGTTGATCTTGAAGATAAAACTATTGGACTGGGTATAATTGATGTTAGGGATGAAAAGGTGAGTAAGCCAGAAATAATAAAAAGAAAGTGTGAGAAAGTTTTAAAATATATTGAACCAAATAAAATTTGGTTAAATCCAGATTGTGGTTTTTCCCCTGGTTCAACTAATCCAATTCCTCTAACTGAATGTTATAGAAAATTAAAATGTTTATCTGAAGTTGCACTTTTGTTGAGAGAAGAATTTTGAAAATAATTAAATGAATAATCCTAGGAAAAATAAATTGGCTTTACAAGGAGGATCTCCAATAATAGATAAAAAACTTATTCCTCAGTGGCCTAAGTATAATTTGAATAATACTATATTTTCTATAGATGCTGTTCTTAAGACCGGTATATGGGGTATAGGAAGCAACCATATAAGAGAATTCGAACATAAATTTGCCAAATTTCAAGATGCTAAGCATGGGGTTGCTGTGGCAAATGGAAGTATAGCATTATATGTAGCACTTAAAGCCTGTGAAATTAATTTAGGGGATGAAGTAATTATTCCCTCTTATACTTTTCAAGCTACGGCAATAAGTGTTCTTTTAGCAAATGCAATACCTGTATTTTCTGATATTGACCCTGACACTTACAATATAGACCCTGACTCTGTGATTTCCTTGATAAGTAAAAAAACTAAAGCAGTTATAGCGGTGCATATTGGAGGTCAACCAGCAAACATGGGAAAATTAAAAGAAATTTGTAAAAAATATAATATACTTCTTATTGAGGATGCTGCTCAAGCTCACGGAGCTAAATGGATGGATCAAAAAGTAGGCGCTATAGGCGATGTAGGAATATTTTCTTTTCAAAGCTCAAAAAATATGACTGCTGGTGAGGGAGGTATAGTCGTTACGAATTCTAATTCAATATATGAAAAAGCAGTTACTATTCACGATTGTGGTAGAAATCCAAATTCGAAAAAGTATGAGCCTGAAATTAGTTCATTAAATTTTAGGATGTCTGCAATATCAGCAAGTATTTTGTTGCCTCAATTTGATACTATTGAGAATGATATTAGTCTTAGAAGCAAAAATGCGGAGATTCTTGACAATAGTTTAAAAGAAATAGATGGGATAGAGCCATTAGAAGTTAATAAAGGTGTTACGATTCATTCTCGTCATTTATACATATTGAGATATAAAAAAAATGAGTTCTTTAATTTATCAAGGAAAATATTAATTTCAGCTTTAGTTAAGGAAGGTCTCCCTATATTTTCAGGATATCTTCCTCTTCATCATCAGTTAAATAAAACTATACAATTTGAAAATTATCCATGGATAGATAGAAAAAAATATTTTAATATAACATTGCAGAATTCGGAAAAGGCAGCATATGAAGAAGCTCTCTGGTTGCCGCAAAATCTTTTACTAGGCTCTGAAGAATTCTTAGAGTCAATTGTTAAGGCGTTTCAAAAAGTTAAGGAGAATGGTTTATGTCTAAAAAATTAAATAATGAAATTATTTTTCGGAGTAATAATGATTAATTTAGGAATAATTGATATTGATACAAGTCATCCTGGTTCATTTATACCTATCCTTCGTTCATTTAAGGATATAGAAGTAACAACTGTTTATGATTATGGTGATATATGGGATGACAAGTATGTAAAACATTTTGCTAGTGAGAACAAGATACCAAATGTAGTAAAGTCCATTGATGAGATGCTTGAAAAAATAGATGCTGTTCTTATTCAAGGTGCTAATTGGGATCGTCACCTAGATAGAGCTATTCCATTTATTGAACATGATATTCCAGTATTAATTGATAAACCGATTGTTGGATCAATAGAAGATGTAAAGAAAATGAAAAAAATTATAGATGAAAGTTCATCAGTAATATTTGGGGGTTCATCTTTATTATATTCAGACGATGCTGTTGAATTTTCAAATTTGATTACTGAAGAATTTTCTATTATTCATGCATTTGGAATGGGAGATGTTTTCAATTACGGAATCCATACTGTTGCTATTGCTCAAACCATATTAGGCTCAGGAGCCAAAACTATAACATACTTAAAAGATGAAGACCATCCATCATTTCGAATAGAATTCTTTGATGAAAGGAGATTATATCTTCATTTAGGAATGAAAACAAATTATTGGTCATTATTAGCTCAAAGTCAAAAAGAGCAATATAGCTTGACTGTTGACACTTCTAATGTTTATGAGGCCTTTCTAAGAAAATTTGTAAATATACTTAAAGATGAAGAAAAATATGATAAGTCATATATCTCTCTTCCTTTAGAAGCTTCATCAATACTTCTAGGTGCAAAAGTTGCCATGGAAGAACAAAAGACTGTAGAAATTGATAACTTGCCAGATTCCGTTAATTTTGATGGACTTGAATTCATGAAAGAATATAGAGAATTAAGATTAAAACAATGGGAAAATAGATGAATAAGGTTAGTTCAAATATTATAACATCTGAAAAAGAATTGTTAGACATAATGAGTGAACCTAATTCATTATTAATTGATTCACTTAAAAATCTGTCTGGAGAGATCTTATTATTGGGTGCTGGTGGGAAAATGGGTCTTTCTCTTGCATTGTTGATTAAGAGAGCTGCGAATATGGCGAAAAAAAAAATATCAATTAAAGCTGCATCACGATTTTCTGATAATAATGTAGTAGAGTCATTTTTATCTAATGGAATTGAGATTGTTAAATGTGATTTAACTGATGAAGCGCAGTTAAATTCTTTGCCAAAATATGAAAATATCATATATATGGTTGGTCAAAAATTTGGTTCTAGTAGTAATCAACCCTTTACTTGGGGAATAAATACATACTTAATTGGTCGTGTTGCTGAAATATTTAAAGATTCAAATATAGTACTATTTTCTACTGGTAATGTATATCCTTTTTCTGATATAGATAGTAAAGGACCTGATGAAAAAAGTAGCACTGGTCCAATAGGTGAGTATGCTCAATCAGCACTTGGTCGAGAAAGAGTATTTGAATATATGTGCCAAAAGAATAGAACAAGTGGAACTATTTTTAGACTTAACTATGCTATAGATCTTCGATATGGGGTTTTATATGATTTAGCTGAAAAAGTTTACAATCAAATAGATATACCATTAAATATGGGCTATTTCAATTGTATCTGGCAAGGGGATGCAAATTTAATTGCAGCACTATCATTAAGTGAGGTTTCTTCACCTCCTAGTATTATTAATGTTACAGGAAAAGACATTCATTCTGTTAGAGAAACAGCAGAATGGTTTGGAGAATTTTTTAATAAAAAAGTTAGTTTCTCGGGAAAAGAAGAGAAGTCTGCTTTAATAAGCAATGCCGATCTTTCTTATAAGAAATTCATATTTGAAAGAGTGAGTTTTGAACAAATGCTTGAGTGGACCGCATATTGGATAAAGTCAGGTAATCCATCTTTGAACAAACCAACTCATTTTGAAGAAAGAGCTGGAAAGTTTTAATTATGTCAAACACTATAAATATAGGTTCAAAATTAAAATTGCTAAAAAAGGGTTTAGTAATTCCAGCTCATCCACTTGCACTGAAAGAAAATGGTAAATTTGATGAAAGATCACAAAAAGCTATCACAAGATATTATTGCGATGCTGGTGCTGGAGGTATCGCTGTTGCTGTTCATTCTACTCAATTTGAAATTAGAGATTCAAAGTTTGGTTTACATAAACCTGTACTTGAGTTAGCTCAAGAAACAGTCAATGAATGGGAAAGTAAAAACAATTCTATTTTAAAGATTGCTGGCGTTATTGGTGAAACAAAACAGGCTTTAAAAGAGGCTCAACTAGCATTTGATATAGGATATGACTTAATCCTTGTTAGTTTAGGTGGTTTAAGGGAAAAATCGAATGATTATTTAATTAATCATTTATCTGAGCTTTCACATATTCTTCCTATAATGGGTTTTTACCTTCAACCATCTGTTGGCGGAATAGTTTTGGATTACAGTTTTTGGCGAAGAGCCGTAGAAATAAATAATCTCATTGCCATCAAAATTGCTGCTTTCAATAGATATCAAACTCTAGATGTTATACGTGCTGTCATTGAATCAGGTCGTTCAGAAGATATTGCTCTTTATACTGGCAATGATGATAACATTATTTTTGATTTATTAGGTAATTTTAATTTTGATCAAAATAGGGACAATATTAAAATACGATTTAAAGGAGGTTTACTTGGTCATTGGGCTTTTTGGACAAAAAAAGCTGTACAGCAATTAGATAAAATAAAAGAAATAGACACTAAGAATGCTTTAATTGACTCATCTTTTATTTCCCTTGCAACCCATATTACTGATGTCAATTCAGCGGTTTTTGATCCAGCAAATAATTTTGAAGGATGCATCCCTGGAATAAATGAAGTTCTTAGAAGACAAGGATTAATGCAGACTAATAGAACTTTAAACGAAAAGGAAAAACTATCAAAAGGGCAATCAGAAAATATTGACAGGGTTTATTTAGCTTATCCTGAACTAAATGATGATGAATTTGTTAAAATGAATATCGATAATTGGTTTTCCTAATTTTTTATTTTAAATACAAGAGTTTAACGGAAAACAATCCATTTTTTGTTTTTAATCTACCTATATAAACTCCCTGTGAAACTTTTAAATCTTGGTTATTTAATCCATTCCATTTTATTGTTGTATATTGATTCTGATGAACATTAAAGTTGAAACTTTTAATTAATCTTCCCTGTATATCAAAAATATCTAAACCTAATATATTTTCCTGTATTAGATTTTTTATTTCAAAAATTGTTGAACTATTGAAAGGGTTAGGGTAAACAATAAAATCTAAAGAATTATTTATTTTATTCGATGTTTTCTTTGTTGATAGAAAAGTTGAATGATAATAATCTAAGTATTGATTGTAAAGTACTATAGCTTTATTACCTCCTAGTTTCAAAGTACTTTCTTCTGGTTCCATCATGCTAAGAAATTCATAACCAGTTATGAAATCAACATGTCTGGCTTCTATATTTATTTGTTGGATTATCTGATCTATTGGTCCAGGTAAAAAAGGTGTGTATCCAGTTTCTGGATTACTTCTCCAAATTTCAAGGTCGCTCCAGATATGCTTATTGGTATTTTTATGAAGTTTTGAATAATATCCATAAATACTGTCTAAATCTGCGATTCGTATTTCAGGATCATGAGTATATTCATAATTTTTTAATCCAGCTCCTACAGCATCCTGGTATGCAAAGATATCTATTTTACTTGTATTTAAAATCCATTCAGAAATTATAGGTGTTCCTGCAGGAGCAATCATTACAGGTTTTTCTGGGGCTAAATTTTTGCAAAATTCTGCAACTGGATTATAATAGTTTGCTGCTCTTCCAATATCATTTGCTTCATGAGTCAAGTACCACCCATAAAAGGATGAATGGTTACCGTACATATCCCAAATTTCTTGTGCTACCTTTTTGCTAAAATCAATTCCTTTCTGGATACGATCGTAATCTCCTAATCCTTCCCAAAGGAGTAAATCATCTACACCTCGACCTAATCCTAAAAAAACATGCATCCCATTTTTATCAGCTTGTTCCAAGATAAGACGTATCACATCCATTCCATAATAAGGAAAATCCAAGAATTCAGATGGATAAAATGAAATTTTATATTCTACATAAGTAATGATTATAGTAGACATACCAATGCGTTTCATTGCATCAATTTCATCCTTTATATCTATTTCATCTACTTTTCTGTCTCGAGGATAACCCCAGCCCTCAATGAGTACACCAGGGTCTATCCATCCTCCAGAAAGGCCTAGGACTGCTTTTGTATTGGCTGGAAAAACTTCAATAGGCCACTGTTCAATAGTTATATTTCCATATTTATCTGATATTTCAACAATTATTGTATGGTTACCAGTAGGAAATTCAGATGTATTAAGCCAAAAAATAGCGAGTTCAGATTTGCTAGGAACTAATTCTATTTCAGATGTAAGGTAAATTAAATTTGTATCGGAGATATTATTAAGATATGTTCTTAATGTTAAATGCTGTGTAGAATCTGTAGAGTTAGTAAGGTTTATACGTATTTCTAATTTAGTATTATTAGTTACTGGTCCAGGAGGGATAACTGATAGATTATTTGCAAATAGATTGTGAGAAGCAAAAAGTAAAACATTTAAAAATTTTAGAATATTACGCAATATGCTATTTAGACAATATTTTTTAGTTAGAATTTTTACCGTAATTCAATAAGATTTTAATCAATAAATGAAATACGGACAATCTAGAAAAAATTCTATAAAAGAAGGAGCATGGTGGTCAGTCCAAAATGGATGTGGTGATAATTACCTAACGGCATTTTTTGAACTTTTAGGTTTAAAGGCATCTACTATATCTTTTATTTCTACTTTCCCAGTTTTATTTGGGTCTCTTATCCAAACATTTATTTTAAAGAAATTTTTTTTAAAAAGATCAAAAAAGAAAACGTTAATTGTTTTATGTGCCATACAAGGTTTATGTTGGCCAGCACTAATTATTTCTGCTTATATAAATAATACTTTTCTCTTGGTGACTTTAATTATGGTGGTTTATTATTCAGTTGTATCTGCACAAGATCCTCCATGGAGAGCATGGATGGGAAGTATTGTACCTAAGCCTATACGTGGAAAATATTTCGGAATTCGGCTTGCAATTTCGGGGATTGTTTTACTTTTTTCGATAGCAATTGCTGGTGCTATCTTAGAAAACTTTTCTTCTTCAGATGCATATTTAGGTTTTGTAATAATTTTTTCTCTAGCATTTATAGGTAGAATAGTATCAATACGATATTGGAATAGAATGTTTGAACCTAAAACTAGTGATGATAATGAGTTACTTGATTCATCAAATTTTGATCAGGATCAAACTGTTTATTTAAAGTTTTTAACATTGTATCAGTTTTCTGTAAACATTATTGTTCCGCTTTGGCCCGTATATTTTCTCAGAGATATTGGTTTTAGTTATGCAGAATATTCATATATCCTTGTTAGTGGGAATCTGATTGGTATTCTATCACATTACTTTTGGGGTAAATTTATTGACAGGTTTGATTCTCTATTCACAACATTTCTTGGTGGATGGATTATGGCTTTTCTTCCGCTACTTTGGTATTTTTTGTTTTATCTAGAGCCAGAATTTAAACTTCCCTATAGTATAATATTGTTTTCCATTGCATCATTTGCTGCATCTGGAGCTAATCTAGGACTTAATAATTGGGTTTTAGATATTCATGAAGATAAAAATATTATTGCATTTTCTACAAAAATGGTTAAATATAGAGGGGTAGCAATTTTTCTTGGTGGTATTACAGGCGGTGGTTTAACACTGCTAGAAGTGCCAAAGATTACAACAGCAATACCTATAGGAACTTCAATTCATTATGCAATATTTATATCATCATTTATGAGATTAATCACAATGCTTTCATTGTCATCCTTACTTAATAATCGTACAAAAAATGATTATTGATTCTCACCAACATATTTTTTGGCATGGTCGAAATGATAAAGACCTGGTTAATGATATGAAAGAAAATTCTATACATCATTCTTGGCTATTAACTTGGGAAATCCCTACAGATCATGATGATAAAACATATCACTCAGTATTAAACCCAATACATATGAAATCTGATGGTACTCATTCTGGTATACCTTTGAGTGACTTAGTAAAAGCATCCGACATGAATAAGAAGAAATTCTCTTTAGGATATTGTCCAGATCCTAGATTAGAATCAGCATCTGACTTATTTGAAGCAGCTGTAAAAATGTTTGGTGTGAAAATCTGTGGTGAATGGAAATTTAGGATCAATATTGATGACATTTCTTGTATTAGATTATTTGAAAAAGCTGGTGAATTAAATTGTCCAGTTGTTTTACATCTGGATGTTCCTTGGCTTTATACATCTAAAGGTAAAGAATTTCAAAAAAATTGGTTTGGTGGAACTATAAAAAACCTTAATTCACTTTTACTGGCGTGTCCGGACGTCAATTTTGTGGGTCATGGGCCTGGATTTTGGAGGGAAATTAGTGGTGATGCATCAGAAAGTCCCGACCTGTATCCCAATACTCCTATAAAAGAAGAAGGTTCTATACAGAAGCTATTTAATAAACATAATAACCTTTATGCTGATTTGTCAGCTGGTTCAGGTCTTAATGCAATTAGACGAGATAAAAGTCATGCTAAAACTTTTATTGAAGATTTTTCTGATCGTCTACTTTTTGGACGCGATTATTTTGGTTCAGAATTAATTAAAACAATTAATGAATTAGAACTTACTGGTTCAGTAAAAGAAAGTATTTTTTCAAAAAATGCCATGAAACTAGTGAAAATTGATATCTGAACAATAATTAATAGTCTTTCAACATAAAATCTTTAATACTTGAATTGTTGTAAAGTCAATTAAATTTCCAAATCATTAGAAATTAAATTATACAGATATATCTTCACAGTCATCAAAATTAATTGTAGATGGTGGCTAAAATTTATATGATGCTTTTCCTAACTCATGAACTAAATAAAAATTAAATGCTAGTGAGTAGAATAAAAAAATATCAAATATTATTCAACAATATTCCAAGAACCCTTTTTGTTTCATTGCTTTTCTTTGGTTGCGTGGATTTGGGGAGGGATAAATGTATAGATGAAAAACTTATTGAACCAAATTCACCCTGTTATAAAATTTATATGCCAGTTTGTGGGTGTGATGGAATTACTTACAGTAATGATTGTATAGCGAGGATTTCAGGAGTAATAGAATGGTCAGATGGAGAATGTAACTAATTATTAAAGCTTACTTGTTGAAAAAGTCAATTTTTATCTAAAAAAGGTATTTAAGTTATAAAAATTAGAAAACTTTTTTACTTGATTTAAAGAGGTAATAAAAATGAAAAGTCCTATTGAAACATTTCATCAATGGTCCCTTAATGGAAGAGACGAAGGTATGGAGAAGGGGCATAGAAATTCAGTAGATGAAATGCTAAATTTCATTCTAAAAAATAATAATAAACCATTTTCATTTATTGACGCAGGTTGCGGTAATGGATGGGTTGTTCGAAAAGTAATTTCTAATTCCTCATGTCAATCAGCTCTGGGAATTGATGGTGCAACTGGAATGATTGATAAAGCTTTAAAAATAGATCCTAAAGGAAATTATATATGCGCTGATTTAATTAACTGGAAACCTGATAGACCAGTTGACATTGTTCTTTCAATGGAAGTTTTTTACTATTTTTCTAACCCAAAAAACCTTGTACAACACATTTTTGACCATTGGTTAAAAGCTAACGGGTCTTTAATTGCTGGTGTGGATTATTATAAAGAGAACAAACCTAGCTTAAGTTGGCAGAAAGATTGTGGAATTTCAACAATGACATTGCTTTCTAGGAAGGAATGGATTAGAGTCTTTAAAAGTTCGGGATTTAAAAACATCAAGTCCTGGCAGTACGGGAAAAAAGATTCTTGGTCAGGGACTCTAATTATAACAGGGAAGAAATAAAATTGAATTATTAACTCGCTAAAGGTGCGGATGATGGTTTTAGCTTGACAATCTACATAAAAATGTTATAGCATTAATAATTCAAGATTGGAGTAAAAATAATGATTTTAAATTTAATATTTGGTTTAGCCCTTTTTATAACTGGAGGTCATATTGTCGACACTAAATTCGGATTACATCATTATAATGATGAGGATTATAAACAAATTTTTTATCTTGAAAATAAGACTTCAACATCAAAAAAATGTATAAGGCATTCTGAGTTTGAAGATATTAAAAAAATAAGGCGTCATCGTCCTAATAATGATGGAGGAGAAATGGTTACTGTTTATAAAGTAACGAAAATTAAGACAAAGAAAAATCCTGCATTGTAAGGTAATATTTGGTATTAACTCTATCTAAATAATAACTTTATATTATAGCCGTAATATATCTAATTATATATAGTTCTCACTTTCCATACTGGACTTTACTTACAGTTAAATCATTATCGTTTGTGAATATTCTTAAATTGGATTCTTTCGGATATATTGATGCTCAACAGCTACAGCCTGTTTGTCATTAGCAAATACTTCTACAATATTTTTATCGATAAAAATTCGTAAAGTCAAATCCTCGTATTTTTCTAGCTTTAAAGGAGCTTTAACATTGCCAACAATAATGTTATTTTTATCCATATTAATTTTGATTTTTAAGTAATGATTTCTTTTTTCATCCCCAAGTAAATCAATTCCAAATTATTAGGGACAGGTGCCAAAAACGTTACAAATAATAAAAAAAATAAAATTTTTTTTTAAATTTTATTCACTATCTTATCTAAAAATTTGTAACAAAAGGAGAAAATTAATGTCTATACTAGAAAAATATGCAAAGGCAGTGGATGCTCTTGATGAAGAAGTCATGAATGATTGTTTTCACGATGATTTCAAATTCACCCATCATGCAGCTGGGAAAGTTTTATCAAAGTCAGATGTAATTAGTTGGGTAATGAGTGGGGATATTAATAGAGAAAAAGTAAGAGTTCTCTTCGAAAACGATGAGGTTGGAGTAGAACATGCAGTGGTATCCTTTAATGATGGAAATAGACAAGCTGTTTTAGCCTTTGTTACATATAAAGATGGAAAAATACATACTCTTGAAACAGGTGCATCAAATTTGACAGAATAAATAATAAAATGAAAAATCGTATAATTATTTTATTAATTGCGATATTCTCTTTTATTTCTTGCTCAAATGATGATAATAGCTCTTCTGATTCTGAATTATTATTAGAAGGTGTAAACATTCAGACTCTTTCCCATGATGGTTTAACTAGAGAATATTATATTTACATTCCTGATTCTTATGATGGATCTTTGGAATTTCCTCTTATCCTTAATTTTCATGGTTATGGTGGAGATCCACTAAGTCAATTATACATTGCTGACATGAGAATGTTGGCTGATTCAGAAAATTTTATTTTAGTTTATCCTCAAGGGTCACCTGAAAATGGTGATGGTAGCAATAATGAAAAAGATGGTTTTCTTTGGAATACTATGCTTCCGTCAGACAGTAATAAAAGTAATGCGGATGATTTTGGTTTTATAGAAGAACTAATTAATGAAATTAGTTCTAATTACAATCTTGACCAAAGCAGAGTATATGCTTGCGGTTATTCAAACGGGGCTGGTTTTTCTTATTCATTAGCTTGTTACTTGAGTGATAAAATAGCCGCTATAGGATCAGTGTCCGGATTAATGTGGGAAGGAGTTAAAACTACATGTAATCCAACTCATCCAACAGCAGTTATAAGTTTTAATGGTACATCTGATAATGTACGTCCTTATGATGGGATTGAAGATTATTTGTTATCTGTTGACGATATGCTTAATTATTGGGTAGGCTATAATAAAATAAGTGATTCACCTTTAAAAAAGACGGTAAACCCTATGGTAGAACATTATATTTACTCAGGGGGTGATCAAGGGGTTTCTCTAGAACATTACAAAATAATTAAAGGGAGGCATGATTGGTTTGAGATTAAGAATGAAGGTTCCAACATAAATTCTTTAATTTGGGAATTTTTATCTAGATTCGATCTGAATGGACTAAGGGAATAATTAGAGAATTCATATGAAACTTGGTTCAAACTACAATTTCTTATCATGTAAAAAGTATTTATTTCATCCTCCATATACTTTTTAAACCTATCGAATTTATTATGACCTACTTGCTGTCTTCTATATAATACTAGCATAATCAAGGATTTATTTAATGAGATATAGTATAATGTTCTTTCTAATAATAGTCTCCGCATATGCACAAGATTGTAATGAAAAAAACTGGAAAGACTACTTTGATCGGGGAAATATGAATGGATGTGAACTTCCTGCTATAAACCTTTCAGGAGTTAATCTATCAGGAGTAGAAATGATTGGGATAAATTTAAAAGGTGCTAATCTTAGATGGTCGAACCTTTCAGGGTCCAATTTAAAATGGGCTGATCTTTCCATGGCAGATTTAACTGGTTCAACTTTAATGAATACAGATTTTACTCAAGCTACTCTTAAAAAGATAAATCTGGAAGGTTCCAATCTAACAAAAGCTATTTTTACTGGAACTATACTTACTGATGCAAATCTAAAATTTGCAGATCTCAAAAGTTCAAATCTTTACTGGGTTCATCTTACAAATTCTGAATTTTTTAAAGCTGATTTACAAGGAGTTATTTCTGGAAATATAGAGGGAGTTCCGAAATCTTTGCCAGATGAGTGGGTGATAAAATATGGCACATTAATTAATGAGGAATGGGGTAGCTCAAATCCCCCTGATAAAGTTCTATCAAATGAGTAAAATAACAGCCCAATGAAGGGACAGAATTAATTATTTTATTTGAGGATAATGATACAATTATAATCACTCATTAATAGAAATATTTCTATACCATATTTCACTAGGATCTCTGCTTCCATGAATTTGCAGGCATATAATTCCAGTGTTTTCTATTTCACTATCTTGTTCGTAATAATCAATTGTATTAAATCCATTAACCCAAATTTGGATTCTATTATCTTGGCATTTGATAGTATAGTCAACCCATTCTCCGCCTGCCATAATCATATTAAGACTATCTTGGTTTCCGACTCCAAACATAACATTTCGTCTAGATTCATCGTAAAGGCCGCCCCAAATACTTATTGGGAATTGATCTTTGGTATAACCCAATCCTGAAACCCCCTTGTGGTAATTTAATTCAAACCCAATATCTGCTTGGTAGCCTGAGACCTCATTATGATTGGGAACTCTTCGACTTCTAAATTGAATTCCGCCATTTTCATAGCCATAGGGTCTTATTTCACCAGTTGTAGTCTTTACTTGCAGACGTAATTCAAAATCTGAATAATCTTTGGTAGTGCATAGAAATTCATTTCTAGGGATTGGTTCTTTCAGAGTTCCAGCTTTAATTATCCCATCTTCTATTCTAAAATAGTCCAAGTTTCCTTCCCAACCAGAAAAATCAATTTCGTTAAAAAGAGATTTAAAAGTATTGGCATTTACTTGTTTGTTTTGGCTGGAATTGTCTTTTTTCTCAGTGGTACCATTAGGTTTGGTTCCAGAGCAGTTTATATTAAGTAACAGAAGAAAAGTTAAAGCAAATAATTCATTGTATTTTTTCACCTGAAAAGACTCCTTTGTTTCTGAGCTCAATATTAAAGTTATTGGATAATAAAATGCAGGATTTTATAAAAAATTCTCAAAAAGGTTTAAAATTATTTTTTACACTTTAATTCTTTTGAAATTGAAAAAACATAGGGTAGAGAATCTTTCGAATAGTGATAGGAGAGATTAGAATAGGGTAGAGGAAGATTTCAAAAATTTTGTTTCTATGTTTAAAATGAATATCGTCAATTATTTGAACACCTTCCTTGTGAATTTCCAGTCGATGGCAGTGTCTCCAATAAATAAGTCCTAAAGGTAAAATTAATCCATCATCAAAAAATTCCAATTCCGAATCAGTTTCTCTTAAATCCGAATGTTCAACTTTCATTGTTCTCCAGCCAAAAAACCAAAGTTCAAATTCTGCTACCATTTCTGGTCCAATTCCTTCCCAGTTATTGATTTTTACGGGCTGAAATCGAGTTAAAAATTTAACAAATTTGAAATCATAAAAAGCTTTTTTTGCCTCCTCAAAAGTGACCTTTTTTAATTTTACAGTCTGATAATATCTCAAGGGATAAATCCTTAATTATGATAATAGTTCCAAATAAAAAGACTAAATTCAATTGAAAAATTTATAATCTTATATCAATTGCAAAACAACAAAATAAATCTAAAAGAAAAATTTTCATTATTTTCAAAATATTGGGCTCCCCATATTATTGCTGAGATGAATGACCACCAGTTTAAATTGGTGAAAATTAAAGGCGAGTTTATTTGGCATGAACATAAAAACTCAGATGAAAGTTTTATAGTTGTTGAAGGGGATATGGAAATAAAGTTTAATGATAAAATTGTTAAACTCTCTGAAGGAGAAATGTTTGTAGTTAAAAAGGGAGTTCCTCACAAGACTGTATCAGAAAATGAGTGTAGAATAATGATTATAGAGGCAAAAGGAGTTATAAATACAGGTAAATCAGGTGGAAGTCTAACAGCACCTAATGATGTTTGGATTTAACTTAATTTTTCTATCATATAGAATATTTAATCTTTTACCCTTGGCATTTCAGCGGAAACCTTATTCCTCCAATTCTTCAACATTGCTTGTAATTCTGCAACCTTTTCTGGCATATTTAAAGCAAGATCTTGTTGTTCCCCAGGGTCATTTTCAAGGTTGAATAATTGTGTAGAGCCATTTTCAAAATATTCTAACAATTTATATGCTCCTAATCGGATAGCTCCACCTGGACTTTGCATCCCATGATTACTATAGTGAGGGAAATGCCAGAAAATCGCTTTTCTATCATATGATTCCCCATTTAATGCTTTAAAAAAGCTTTGCCCATCTACATGCTGATCTGGATTAAGGGACAAGCCAGCCATTTCTAAAATGGTTGGGTAGAAATCAGTGCTCATAACAAGTTCATCACTTATCTTCCCAGCTTGTAATTCTCCAGGCCATTTAACTATCAACGGTACTCTTATGCCACCTTCATACAACCAACCTTTTGCACCTCTTAAAGGGAGATTTGAAGTGGCAAAGTACTTATCTAATTCTAGGGATGATATTATTCTGTCCGGGTGACCAAAATTGGCTCCTGACATGCCTCCATTATCTGAATAAAATATTACAATAGTGTTTTCTTCTAGATTTAAATCTTTTAGTTTTCCAATAACACGTCCCAAACTCTCATCTACAGATTCTACCATAGCGGCAAAATGGACATTATCTTGATATTGTTTGATTTTTACTGTTCGTTGGGGTAATACCTTGTATCCTTCATGACTACTTTCTTTTATTAATCTTTTCAGATCATTAGAGGATAAAGGATCTAAATCATCAGGGTTTCCTTCTAAAACAAATGGTTCATCAACGGACCGATTTCTTTTTATTAATTTATTTTTATATTTCTCAACTAAATCTAGTCGTCCATGAATTGGGTCATGGACAGCAAAATGTGAAAGGTACAGGAAAAAAGGCTGATTTTTATTTTCTTCAATATATTTTAATGCCTCATCGGTTAGCCTATCAGTTAAATATCCACCATTTGAATCTTCCAAGCCCTCTAAACCAAATGGTGAATAATAAGTTTTATTTGGGCAGCATTTGTTCCATTTGGGTAATCGAAAATCAAAACCGTGTTCTAGAGGTCCTGAAGGATCTTCTCCTAAATGCCATTTTCCGAATATAGCCGTTTTATAACCTCCTTTTTTTAGTTCTTCAGGTAATGTTATATCTTCAAATGGAAGATGCCTTTTGTATTTTGCACTTCTCAATTTTTCGAAATCATGTTCAGCACGTCCATTTAACCAGTCTGTTAGTGCAAGTCTTGCGGGATATTTTCCAGTTAAAATACTTGCTCTGGTAGGTGAGCAGACATGAGAAGCCGCATAAGCCTGGGTAAAGCGAATCCCATTTGTAGCTAATTGATCAATATTAGGAGTATCATAAAAATCACTTCCATAAATACCTACATCCCGCCAACCCATATCATCAACTAAAAAAAATACAATATTAGGAAGTTTATTTTTTTCGCAACTAAAAAATAAAGATGTTAATGAAATGAGTAAGATGACTGAGGCTGTGGTTCTTTTCATAAGTATAGTTATATAAATTAAGCTTTGTTCCTTATTCTAAATTTAATCGCAAGGTTTAATTATGAACAGAATTAATTTTATACCTTTATATAAGTTAATCTTCGGTTGCATTACATTGGCAATGTTGGGATGTAACAATAAGGATGAACCGTTTATACAAGAATTAGATAATGAAAATAATGAGAAGAATAGATTTCTTACTATTGTTGATTATCAAGTAACTGGAACAAGAGATGGAGATGTTTCAAAAGCAAACTATAATTTTATAGTGGAAAATGGAGAAAAAATTCAATTGTACCTTGAAGTTTTTTATAATCCCACACCAACACTTCGTTCGGGGTTTTGGAGTTTAACTGGTAGCAAGGCCTGTTCTGGTTATGTTAGATCAAAGTCTCTAAAATTTTTAGGTGGACAAGGAGAAGCACCGAGTCTTGGTGGAAGATTTGAACTACTAGAAAAATCTCATCCTCGTTTTTTTGTTTCTATTCCCTTACGCCCAATAAAAGAGATAAGTTGGTAATCAAAGAAAACATAATTATTATTTAATGTTTCCACACATTTTTTGCTTTTGAAAGAAAAATTTTTGAAGTATGCTAATTAATGTTTTTAAACTAGTTGATAATGAATATTATAATAACATAATTAACTTAATAAAGTAAGAATGAACTATTTGATTCCATTCCAAATGATAGTTTTTTAATTCTTCTTAAAGGAGAAATAAAATGGATGAAATAATTAAGGATCTTTTCAAAAATTATTTAAAAATAATTGATAACTATGTGGTCCCTTTTTTGAGATCACAAAATGGGTTTTGGGTTATTATTATACTTATTGTTTTTTTAATTCTTTTTTGAATATAAAAAATGAGTTGGCTTACAAATCCTGAAAATCCAACAGCTCGAAAGATTGCTTTGTGTATTTATGTAATTGGTTTAGGTGGTATGATTGCTATTAGAAATTTTTGGCTAGCTCTTTTTTTCGCCTGTTTTTTGCTTTCAGATTATCTTCAACACATGAATAAAAGTGAAAAAAAAGTTTAAATGGGGAATTATAGGCACTGGTAAAATTGCAAATTCATTTGCAAAAGATTTAAACAATCTTGATGATCATTTTGTTGCTGCAGTCGGTTCAAGAACTATTGCTACAGCACAAAATTTTGCATCTAAATTCCCAGGCTGTATTGGCTATGGGAGTTATACTGATTTATTATCAAATGCAAGTTTGCATGGCATATATATAGCAACTCCCAACAATTTTCATTTAGAGCATACGCTTCTAGCGTTAGAAGCTGGGAAACCTGTTCTATGCGAAAAACCCATTGCAATCAATACAACTGAAGTTCAATTAATGGTTGATGTAGCAAACCAGAATCAATTAACCCTAGTTGAAGCGATGTGGACCCGATTCTTACCGCATATTTATAAAGTTCGTCAAATCATTGATAGTGGAGTCCTTGGAAATATTCAGACTTTACAAGCTGATCATGGACAGAATTTATCTAATTTAAAAAACCCTCGAATTTGGGAACCTTCTCTTGGTGGTGGTGCGTTGCTTGACCTTGGGATTTATGTTGTTTCGTTCTCACATTTAATTCTAGGGTCACCAAGAAAAATTACTGCAAAATCGAATTTTACTGATAAAGGTGTAGATATACAGACTTCCGCAATTTTTGAATATAATAACGATTCTCAGGCTATTTTAACTACTACTTTAAACAATGCCACACCCTGTAAAGCTATTGTTTCTGGTAAAAAAGGATATCTAGAAATCGATGGTTTTTTTTATAAGCCTACATCTATGCGAGTGGTACTAAATGATGGCAGTAGAAATGAGTACAGTAATAACTATAAAGGCCATGGTTTGCGAGAGCAAGCAATTGAATTTGCTCGATGTGTAAGATCTGGTTTGATCCAATCTCCGATAATGCCTCATACTGAAAGTATAGCCGTTATGAAATCAATGGATGAAATTAGAAAGCAAGTTGGACTTTATTATCCTAATGAATCCTAAAAAATCATTAAATCTTATATAGAAATTGTAATAACCATATTAAACACTTATAATGATTTATACTATTTTTAATGGTGAGTTGTTTTCTGTGATAGTAATTCTATGATTATAGGGAAGACATATGTTTAAAGTAATAATGATTGGATCCACCGGAGCTACTGGATGTCAATTATTAAAGAAGCTTATTAACGATAAAAGATGTGAATCTGTCACTACAATTGGAAGAAGACCAGCTTTGAATGGGGAAAAAAATGATAAGCTATTGGATATAATTCTTAAATCACTTTCCAATTTGTCGTCAACTGAAAAATATTGGCAAGGTAAAGATGTTTTTTTTAATTGTATTGGAACTACAAGAAAACGTGCGGGAGGAGCTAAGGAATTTATTGATATAGAAGCCGGAATATCATATGAGGCAGCAAAAATGGCTTCAAAAGCAAAAATTCCTCATGCTTCATTAATTTCGGCAAAAGGTGCAAATCATAAAGCTTGGGCTACTAATTGGATCCATCCTTTGCTTTACATCAGAACTATGGGTGAAAAAGAAGAGACTATACAGTCAAAATTTTATTTTGAGTATACTTCTATTTTTAAACCTGGAATGTTGATAAGATTGAAGAAAAAACAATCAAAATTAGACTTCTTTTTTGAATCGAAAGGTTTGGGACTTGGAGTAGATAAACTTGCTGATGCCATGATATTAGATGCTGAAAGAGTAAAAGCTAGACTCGAGAAAAAAAGAAACAGACATTTTATTGGGAATAAGTATATTTTGTCATACTTAAAAAAATAACCATGGATTGTATATGAAAAAAAACAAATTTTTGATTCAAACTATAGGAGTTTTGGCTGCATTTATATTTATTGGATGCTATCCTGTATCTCATGTCATTGTAGGTGAGATAAAAGCACCGATTTTACCTTCTGAAGTAGTAATTTATTTAGAATACCCTGAAGAATACGAAATAATTGCAAGGATAGATGCTTCAAGTGAATTTGCTTTTAGGGATCCAACTTTTGACTTTACTTGGCAACAAAAAATGGATAAAATTATGGAAAGGTTAAAAATTGGAGCATCACAATTAGGTGCAAATGGTATTGTTATTGTTGGGACAGAAAATCCAACAAAGACATATGTAAGAAATACTAAAGATGGAATGACTACCAGCCAGAGCCATTATAAAACTGCGATAGCCACGGCTATTTTTGTAAAAAAATCTAATTCTTAATAGTTCTTTCTTTATAAAAGTGACAAATAAACTCTTATTTAATAATAAAAGTAAAAAAGATCTACTTCAAGATTTAAAACTTGAGAATTTTGATCGTTCTACCTTGTCATTTTATCGTTATGTAAATATAGATGATCCTTCTTCATTACGTGATATACTTTACAATGAATGGATTAGTCTAAAAATATTAGGCCGTATATATATTGCAAAAGAAGGGATTAACGCACAGTTATCTTGTCCATCCAAAAATTTGATGTTGTTTCAGAAAAAACTCCACCTGCACAAAGGTTTTGAAAATATTCCACTAAAATATGCTGTTCAAGATGGGAATTCATTTCTTAAGTTAGTTATAAAGGTTAAAGATGAGATTGTTGCTTATAAAATAGATAAAGATGAATACAATATGAAAAAAGTGGGAAATCATTTAAATCCAAAAGAATTTAACAAAGCTATCGATGATTCTGAGTCAATTATTCTTGATATGAGGAATTATTATGAGAGTGAAGTAGGACGATTTGAAGGTGCAATTATTCCAAATGTAGAAACGTCAAGAGAATTACTACCAGAGATAAAAAAAATTTTAAAAGGTAAGAAAAAAAATAAAATATTAATGTATTGCACTGGTGGTATACGTTGTGAAAAAGCTAGTTCCTTTTTAATCCAAAATGGATTTAATGATGTTAATCAGCTAAATGGTGGAATTATTAATTATGCACATGCTGTTAAGAAAAAGAAGATTGAATCTAAATTCGTGGGGAAAAATTTTGTGTTTGATTCTCGTCTTGGTGAAAGGATAACTGATGATATAATTAGTAAATGTCACCAATGTGGAGAACTTTCCGACAATCATATTGATTGTAACAATGATGCTTGCCATTTACTATTTATTCAATGCCATGAATGTGGAGTAAAATATGATAAATGTTGTTCTAATGACTGTATGGACTTTAACAAATTACCTATTGAAAAACAGAAAATTCTTCGGAAAGACCCTGAAAGGGTAGTATCAAATACTAGAGATTCATTGAGCGGTAAACCACGGGTTTTTTTAAAAGCATAGGTTTTTTAATATTATCAAAATTTTGACTGATTGAAAATTTAGGATTTACTTTTTCTTTAATTTATTATATGGTTAATTCTTAGACTCTTATTTTGTGAGTACAGTTACAGATCACTACATTTTGTTTATTCATATTGACTTTATCAAAGAGAATTTACAGATTCTTTGGTTTCGAAGAGTTTTTTAATAGAATGGAGATTTAGCTATGCGAGAAAACTTGTCAAAAAATTTGGTTCTAGTTTGTCATTGATTGTATAGAATGATCACAATAACATTTAAGGTCATCCGAATTATTTCACTAATCTCTCTTTTAACATTCTTGGTTAACATAGCCCAAGCACAAAGGCAAAAAACACAGAGGAAAAAGAAAAATTCCATAGATCAAATTGATGAACATCTCTTTTTTCCTCAAATAGAACAGAATTTTATAATAAAGGAGACCCAAAAAAACCAAAGAAAAAAACTAAATAGAATTTCTGCTCGGATTGAAGGTCAGACTGAAGATATCGAAATGCCAAAGGAAATTATGCAAGTGGAAGAAGGTGACATAAATGAGATAAAGGTGCTAAAATCTTCTGGTAGAAAGATGAATAAAAAAAATAGTGGAAGGGTTGCTGGTCAGTCTGGTGTTGGTGATATTGCACTCAATAATTTTAAGCTATATGGTGAAGAAATATTCATTGCGAAAACACCCCGAAAATGGATAAATGGGACTGTGGAGCAGATTGCTCAAGCATGTTTGAATGATATAGGATGTGATGCGTTTTATGTTTATGATGTCAGTTACGATTATGGCTCTTCGTATCGTACTAAGGGGGTTTTATGCGATGATATAGACCCCCCCTTTACTTGGCGTAATGGTTCTTCATCTCATCGGGGGAAACATGTTTATACGAATATAAAAGCATATTACTTTTACGACAAGGCTACCGAGGATAGAGTTATGTCAGCGGAAGCACGGATTTTTAAATTAAGAGAGGAACTTTCTGATCTACAAATTGTGAATGATGGGTTGAGGAGCAAAAAAGAAGAGTTGGTTATTAAACGTAATGGACTTAAGAATAATTAGAGTTTTAAAACTGCTATACTTTTAAGAAGAAATTTCGTGAAAATTTTCACCTCAACATTTTTCCGTTTATTCCAATTAATTATTGCATTTTCATTTTTTGCTCAGTCAATTGATGCACAGAGGAGAAGTTCCAAAAAAAGTCAGCGAAAGGTTCCCGCATCTAGTCGTACCCAAACAGCAACTGATACGTTAGAAACGCCTGCTTCCGTTCAGATTGTCCTTGATAATGTGAAGGAGTTAGAATCCCCAAAAAAATCTAGAAAGAAAAAAAGTAGTCGGATTACTGGAATGGGGAAAGCGGCAGAAACTTCAGCCATAGAAAACTTTAAAACCCACCCAAACTCATACATAGCAAGATGGGAGGATATAGGTTCTACCGTACGCTGGGCTTGGGGCCTTAAGAAAGATGCCTGCGCTGAACGGTGTTTGGATCCATTAAATGAATGGTGTGATGCGATCGTTGTATATGATTGGATTTATAAAGACAAAAAAAATAATTTATGTGTTCTAGCTGACGATGTTGATCCCATCCGTAATTTTGGCCCTATTGAGTATCCACATAGAAATTATAGTTTTAAAGTGAACTCATACACTTATTTTGATAAAGCAACAGAGATGAAGGCCGAAGAGTTAGAGTCTGAATTAACCTCATTGGAATTAGAGGTTAACACTTTGCATGGTAAAAATAATCAATTGGAGAGAAATATTCAAGAACTGGAACTTGAAATTACCGAATTGTCATCGCTGAGAAGGTTTGATAAAGCAAACACACTATTATTCTCTAAACAAAAGAGTTATCCCCACGTCTCCTATCTTGCCGATTTCAATGGCGATGGCAACATGGATGTTCTTACGGCGGGTGGGTATAGTATTAAGGGCAGTACGATTGGTTGGTATGAAATCCAAGACGATTACACTGTGGCTGAACATGTATTTGATAATTTTCCGCCTAGCACATTTTGGCTTACAGATGTTTACGCTGCTGATCTAGATAATGATGGAGATCTAGATGCGCTATTAACAATTAGAAATTCCATATCTTCTAAATCTAGAATCATTTGGTACGAAAATACTGATGGCCAAGGGAGCTTTGGCAACTCAAAAGTGATAACCAGTAATATTTCTCTTCCCTATAGCGTTCACACTTCTGACTTTGATGGTGACGGAGATCTAGATGTACTCTGGGCATCAGTTGGGGATGGACAGATGGTTTGGAGTGAGAACACTGATGGTAAAGGAAAATTTAAAGAGAAACATGTGATTGCGACTGGTGTTAGAAAGGCATATAAGGTTCACTCTGCAGATCTCGATGGTGATGGAGATCCGGATGCAATCTTGGCCGCAATTAAGGATGGTGATAATATCATATGGTACGAAAATACAGATGGCAAAGGGAGTTTCAAAGTTAAGCAGGTGATTTATTCAGAAGGTAATGAAAGAGAAAGACTCTTTCCTCAGTCTATTTACGCTGCCGATCTTGATGGTGATGGAGACTTAGATGTACTCGCGGGAATTTGGAAGGGAATAACCGTCTGGTTCGAAAATACTGATGGCCAAGGGAGCTTTGGCACCAAACAGGTGATTAGTAACGAATATAGAGATCGTAGGCATATGTTGTGGAAAGCCCATGCCGTGGACCTTGACGACGATGGAGATTTGGATGTGCTTTCAGCTGAAGGATATGAAGGCTTGTATTGGTACGAGAATACTGATGGTCAGGGGAGTTTTGGAGCCGGGAAATATATTGCAACCGAATATAGTTTTAGGTTCAATGTCGCAGATTTGGATGGGGATGGAGTTATGGACGTGGTTTCAACTGGAAGACCACCTTACGTTAATTCTAATTATCAAACCACTTGGTATAAACACATCCCTAGTTTGAAAAAATAAACAAATTATTGCTCAATAGAACCTTTAGCACTGAGTATAAACAGCTAAACGACCTTGAACCTAAGAAAATTTATAGAAACTACATGTTTTATGTTTGAAATATTCGAATAATTATTGCGGAAAATGTAATTATTGAATTTATATAGATTTTTTCATCTAGGTCGGAAGTTTGTTACAGAAATTATAGAGAATTTATTTATTAATTGATTCAGACCAACTTTCCTTTCCATGACGATCAAAAATTGTTACTCTTCCATTGTTTTCAGGGTCTGTGCCCAAAAAGCCAGTTTGTTTATCTGCATCATTATAAGTTGCAACATATCCACCATTATACAATGTCAAATAGCTTCTTCCTTCAGAATTACCTAATATAGATGTTACCATCCCATTTGGATCGAAAGTTCCTATTACTCCTGCGCCATCACCTTGTGATGCACCAAACCTTACAACTACTTCATCTTTTGTATTGTATGTTTCAACTGCTCCATTATTAGTGACTCCTAAAACCCCTCGTCCTCCAGGGGTATTGCCAAGAAATGATGTTCCTTGTCCGTCAAAATTATACATTGTCAGAGAACCACCTCCATTGACTGTAGTTAATATGCTTGCCATTTCCCCTCTATCATCCACAAGTTTTACTGAATTGACCGTAATATCACCCAAGTTATTATTTTGGGGTTTAGCACCAATTAGAACAAATATCAAAATTGTTGAAAGAACGCCTATAATTAAGCTTTTTGGATCAATGGATTTCATTTCATACTCCTCATGATTTTATAACTGATAAAAGTTATCTTGGTGAACCTTTATTTATCAATAAAAAAGACTTTATTATTCATGTTACTTGAACTTATCTAGTGGGAAATAATCAATAATAAGAAGTGTAAAAAAAATTGATTCAGGCAAAAAGATTCAATAGTAAATTCAATCAATGCCTTGAAATATTATTTAATAATAGGGAAATTAACAGAGTTATACCTTATTAAGACTATTTGTGGAAGGTGATATTTTATTGTGAAAATCAGCAATCATATTATTGTTAAGAATAAATTTCTTTTCCTTTTGATAGTTTTATTTTGGAGCTGTACAAATTCAAGCGAAATTGTCAAATTTGATGATTTAGTTCAGATTGATGGGAAAATATATAAGAAAACGTTAAATAAACCTTATGATATGACTCTGGATGATTCTGTAAAACTTCTACTCTATTCTGGTAATATTCACATCGAAAACCAACAAGATTCTTTAATCTCAAAAGGTCGAATTAAATTAGGATATAAAACTGGTGAATGGATAACCACAGGATTAGCTGAAGATACGTTTAAAGTAGCCTATTATAATCTTGGAAAAATTCAAAAGGAAACTCTCTTTTATGATAATGGAGAAAAATTTTTGGAGACTACATATTGGCCAAACGGACAAGAAAAACTCCAAATTGAATTCAGTGAAAGCAGTGAATCGAGAAGTCGTTTTTCGTTTGATGCTGAAGGAAAACATCATGGTTTGAACTTCATAATTCCGCCAGGAACATTAGATACAATTTTCACAGATTACAGCCACGGTGAAGTGATTGGGGGCCCTAGAATGGGGAGATACAAGGAGAAAGAGAAAAAATCTAGAATGGAGAGATATGAGGAGGATGGAAAAAAACCTATCAATATTAATTAGAAATTTGATAACTAAAATTTTATTTGACTTTTAAAGATATAAAACCTTCTTTTCAATATATCATTTTTTCATTTTCAAGTTGTGATTTAACTCACAGCAAATGAATAATATTTTGATTATAATTAAATGTGGATTAAAATCTATTAGTTAGGGGAAAGTCTTATAGCTTTTAGCTATAGTTATGATCATCTCCTAAACAATAAAAAAAAAGGAGTTAAATATGAATAATACGATCATAAAAACCCTTTCACTTCTCGTCGTTGTATTTGTTTTTGTTGATGGTTTAGATGCTCAAAGAGGAAGAGCAGCTAGATCTTCAGCCAAAACTGCGTCTGGTGGTGATGGTGAACCCGATCCTGAGTCAGACAATCTTCCATCAGTTATTAATGACATTGAATCTGGCAAGATTCAAGAAATAAAAGTTAATGACAAATCTAAAGTAAAAGCTGCCTCTGGAAAGACAAAAAGTGCTCGTTTAGCTGGTCAAAAAGTTGATACTTCAAGGCCAATGAAAAACTATGTTTCTCTAGGTGAAGGTAACTGGTACCGTCTATGGGGTAAGGGTATAAAAGTTCTTGGTTGGGTTAAGTTTGACCCAAGGAAAATACCCGAAACCAGACAAAGGGGAGCAAGGGCATGTATGGCTAATGAGGATTGCGATGGATTTGACGTATGGTCCTATGAAAGAAATGGTAAACGATATGCAGGTGCTGTACTTGTAGAACAGGATAAATTCTCTCTTTACAAGTTTCCGAAAAAATACTATAAAAGACTTCAAGATAGATGGAATTTCTATGCTGAGCCTTATGTATTCATGGGAGATGCCAATGTCACAAGTATTAGTCTTAAGCAAGCTGGTGATCTAACTGTCAATGAAATGAGACAAGAATTAGAACGTCGCGCTCAGACAATCCAGATGGTCAATGGTAGAGTCAAGGCTCTTGAACGTAAAATTCAAAGAGCAATTACTGTATTAGAAAACTAATAAGTAGTCTAAGTATATTGAAAAAAAGCCTTTCACTTAAAAATGAGGGGCTTTTTTTGTATATTTAAATTAATCATCTAAGAAATAATCGAAATTCTGATGAAGTACCTTTATATTCAACCTATGTCTAGGTCTTTTAAATCATTTTGTTTTCTTGCTTGCATCTTTATCCTGAGTTGCGATGATGCTAAGAATCTTCTTGAAAAGGAATTGACTGTCTCAACTAAAAATAGTCTTTATGAACTTGAACTTTCCGTATCCAATAATATTACGGATAGTAATATTCCTATTACTTTTGAATCAAAACTGACGCGAATAGAAATAGACAGCGACACACTTCAGGTCAACACTGATCCAGTAAGTGATTCAGCTGAAAATAATCTTTATAGATTGGATCTCAATCTAACTTCTGGTGCAACTGATTATGGGACACCAGTTGAATTCAATCTTTCAGTTACCCGAACAAAAAAGTTTACGATTAGGCCTGATTTAAAAGTTGTGGGATATTGGTCTCTTTATCAATTAGAAATTGATGGTGAAAATGTAAATGTAGCTCAGTTTCCTGAAATATATGAATTTTTTCCTGATAGTTCTTATAGTATGCTAACCGTAAATACTCTAACGGGTGATACAAGCTATGTAGGAGGTGCATGGGAATACAATCCAGTCACAACTACTAGCGGTAATATGAAATATAAACAGATGGGTAATACTATTGATATGACAGTTAGTTTTGATCATAAATCACCAATTATTCCATTGGATGGTTTTATGATTTGGAGTTATTCTGATGGAGATGCTGAATATTATAAAGCTCTAGTTAAAGTAGAAGCAACTGATCTTTCCGGTACAGGTTTAATTGAACCACAATCTTTTCTTACTGCCAGTGCTGGTGGGGGTACAATCCCCGAATATGCTACGAATGAGACTCCTCTTTACCTTGATAATGAAGTAGGTGCTCGTTACGACTTAAATGGTTTTTTTCAGCCAGATGAAAATTTCTCCAAAGGTATAGTTATTGCTACCCTTCTCACAGATTCCAGTTATGCTTTAAATGTTAGCGCAAATATTGAACTTTACGAGTCACTCTATGATACATTAGCTTTTACTTATATGTCATTTTCAACGGTAGGTGGTGAACTTGTAATTTCGGGTGTTCAAGAACCGCTTGATCCTATATTTATTGATCTGCCAAACTTAGTTGGAAAAAGTTACACAGCATCTGGGTCATTTATGCCGGGGATGGATTTTGTCAAAGGTAGTGTAGGTATTTCGCTAGAAGATAATCGCTATCCCACATTAAATCTTAGTATACCGATTAAAATCAACCAGATAGAAGAGTAATAATGAATTTATTTGGATCAAAAAAGGTGCTTTTTCCAATTTTGATAATGATTTTTTGCTTTTCTAAACTATCTGGTCAAAATGAAGATTTTTTTGCAGATAGTGTCTGGCAAGAAAATGGTGAATTTGATCAGGGAGAAGATGGCAATTATACAGAAGACACGCAGTATTATTCTAGTGACTTTTCAGATACGGATGTTGCTTATAAAACAATACAATTGAGTTATATTGAGGCTGAAAAGGTTGCTGGAATTCTTAGGTCTATGGGCTATGTAGTTATTGATTTTGAAACCATGGAAGGCACAAACGAAAATGATCCCATGATTATACCGAGCGAAATGTCAGCTGGTTTGTTATCTAAAGGATCAGCTCAAAACAGTGAGGATCTACCCATAGTTATTCCTTTGCCAGAGACTACAAATATTACACTGCTTGAAATGCAAGCTGAAGCCGCTGGTGGAAATGTTGAAATGGGAGTAGAACTCGGTGGTGCTTCACTCATTTATAATACTACGGGAGAGCCTTTACAAAGGATAATGATAATATATGATCCGAAAGACCCAGCTGCGTTAAGCAAACTACTTAATATTATCACTAACGAATTAGATGTTCCTGCTATCCAGGTCATTATAGAGGCTCTTGTTTTGGAGATTGATAAAGAAAAAGTTGATCAACTTGGTTTTAATTTTCTTGCCGAGGGCAATATGGTTTCCACAGGTTTTCCAGGACTAAGCTCAGAGACAGGAACATTTTCCCCTTATACGCTAATAATGGATAAATCTTTACTTGGTGCGGCTCTCGATGTAGAAGCACAGTTGCAAGCTCTTTTGAGTAGCAAAGAAGCAGATATTCTTTCAAGGCCATCTGTGCTTGTTCTTGATGGTCGTCAAGCTAGGATTGTTGTAGGTCAGCAGATTCCAGTTTCGACTAGTACAGCTACTGGTCAAAATGTTGTTTCTTCCACCGATTATCTTCCTGTTGGGATTGTCCTTAATTTAAGACCAAGGGTTAGTGGTGACCGAAGAACGGTAACTTTACAGGTGGAAACAATTATAAGTGAAGCTACTGAACGAATTGGGATAGGGTCTATTGGTACTAGTGTTCTATCTGCGCCTGTTTTTAACAGTCGTAAGGTTCAAACCTATGTTCAAGTCTCAAATCGTACGCCGTTTATTATTGGTGGTCTTATTTCTAAGAAAAAATCTATTCAAGAAGGTAAGGTGCCTTTAATAGGTAAAATCCCACTTCTTGGAAGGTTCTTTACTTATTCAAAAGAAGTAGAAAATAATAGGGAAGTTATTGTGGTTATTACGCCAAATATTGTTGAAGTACAGCAAAATAATTTTTCCAGAGTTATACCAAAAGACCATGAACTATTCCAATTACTTGGCAATATGCTCTTTCAAAACTCATATAGGGTTAAGAATAGTGATGTCTATGATTTAGGGTTTGTATTTAATGACAAATCATATATTGATACCCAGAATAGAATTAAGTCAATTATGGACAGTATGCCTGAAAAGGGAAATGCTCTATTGTTTGAATTAAATGAAGAAATAGATTTGTCTCAAATAAAGAGACTATATGAAGGATATATGCCTGGCGAAGAAGTAATGATTAAGCGAATGCTCTATGATATCATTGAGCGAAATAATTACTACAAGCATGTCAAACCACAGAATATTCTTTACTGGACCGCTGATGAGGATGATCCAGGTAGCACTAACATGAACAATTTTGCAGAGAACTATATTCCATTTTATAAGGAAGATGCAAAAAATAACAAAGGATTTTCATTAAGGTTTCACTTACCTGAACTTGAATCAGAGGAGCATTTAACTCGTCCTATAGTGGAACAATCCATTATTGATTTAGGGATAGATGCTAATTACAAAGGCCTGTTAAGAGAATTAAATGTTAATTCTGAAGAACCGCATATTCTTCTTTATCAAAACAGTCATGAAAGAAGACTACGTGAAGTTCTTATTCTCAACAGACTTATTGAAATGAATGGTGATATACTTGAGGATTTATTAAACTTTAAACCTGGTATCGAAATTATACTACCCGCTCCTGAGACTCTTGAAGGTGAATATTTTGTGATTGATTTAAATACGGCTAGAACCTTCTATGAAATTAATGACTTCAATAATGTTTTTGATAAAAGATTTTTGTCTGAAATAAAAAGGATTAATACACTCCTTGATATTTGGGAGCAATAGAGGTAGTAAGGGAGGGTTAATAGAGTATCAATCGTTTAACTAGTTTTGCAGTAATTACCGTTTCACTGTTATGGCCTCATATCTCTTTTTCTAATAATCTTACGATTCATCAAGTGGCTGATCTTTTGATTGACCGTAGCAAACTGAATAATGTCCAGTCATCGGACCCATTGGACTTTCACCCATCAGAAATTTTGAGACAAATAGCTAAGTATGGCCATGAACTTGATAATAATAGGAAAGCTGAGTTGAAAGAGTTGGGGTTTGATTTTTCTTCTCAACTTGTTAGAACTCAAAGGCCTCAAAATCTCGACAAATATGTGGATGGTGGGATTTTCCGGTTCCATTACACACTTACTGGAGAAGATGCTGTGTCAAGTAAAGATGAAGATGATGAAAATTATAGTGGTATACCTAATGGTGTACCAGATTATGTGGATTTAATGATAAACACTTTTTACTCAATTGGTATTATAGATTTTGATTCTCTAGAATTTTTTAGGCCTCCTAGTGATTCATGGTACACAAATCTTGAAGACGGTGGTTCTGATCATTATGATGTTTACATCTTCAAATTAGAAGCAGGTTATTATGGTTATGTCCAGGCCGAAGAATATGCTCAGGGAAATTCTCCTTTAGATGCTGGCAATAACGAATTTTCACCTGCAAAAGAAACCAGAGCTATGTCATCTTTTATGGCTATGAGAAATAATTACAATGATTTTGACGGTATTGAAAATGAGAATATAATGGTTACATCAGCACATGAATTTTTTCATGCGGTGCAATACGGTTATAACGGTTGGGAATCAGGATGGTTGCTTGAATCAACCGCTGTGTGGATGGAAGAAAAACACTATGATGATGTAAATGACTGTTATCAATATTTTAAGGAATTTTTTGAAGAACCTGAAAAAGGATTAAATCACGACGTCGCCCGTGGATATGCGTCCTATATTTATTGGTCTTACCTTACTGATAATATTGTGGATGAAGGATTAATCAAGCGCATTTTTGAGCGCAGTATGGAATTTGATAGTTATGATGGGATGTCTGGTTATGATCAAGATTATAGTATCTCTGTTATTAAACAGGCACTAAAAGATTATAGACAAGATTTCCAAAGAGTAACTAACCATTTTTTTACAGCCAATGCTCTACTTACAAGCGATAAGGCCGCTGGTATTTATCAATATGCAGAAGCTGACAGTTTTCCTTTGAAAACGCCTACTTTCTCAAAAGAAATAAGTGAGGTCACTAATTCCGGCACCGATATCAAAGCTCAGTCTGTAGAAATGACTGGAGCACGCTACTACAAGGTTGATACAAGTGACACTACTTTAAAATATATAAAAATTGGGGCATGGAAGAGTGGTGCTGAGGATGTTTCTTTAGACTTGCATGCCATTTTGGATTTAGATAATATCATTTCATATGAGGTGATTTCTGCCAGTGAGCGTACTTTAGAAGTAAGTTCAACTAAATCAGTTATCTTTTTTGTATCTGCCTTTGGACCTGATAGTGGATCTGTGTCTTATGATCTTCGGGTAAGTAGAGTTGATGCAGATTCTGATACTTCCAGTTCTTTCGATTTGCTGGTTCCTTCTACAGACACCAAAATAATTATCTCCAATGATAATTTGGCCGATGAGTTGGTTTTAGGTTGGGAAAATCCCATCAACTTTACTGGTACATATTATTTCCTTCTCACAGATAGTTTAGATTTAATTTACTCTTTATTTTATGATCAATGTACTTTCAATAATAAGGGTAATAGTTGCTCAATTCCTTATCATTACATAGAAGCTTATATGCATAGTGAAGGGTTGGAACGTGTTAGCGGTACCTGGGACATTATTGCTCAAGATGAATCGAAAACAATTTATTCCAATAACGGTCCTTTTAAATTGACTATCGATGGAAGTTCAGTGAACATTGGCTCTGGAATGGAACTTTATCCAACTAAATTCAGACTCTATCCTAACAGCCCCAATCCCTTTAACCCTTCAACTAGAATAAGCTACGATCTAAAGGAGCAGGTAGAGGTTACTCTGATCGTTTACGATTTGCTTGGCAATAAAATAAAGACTCTTGTAAATCAGTCACAGGATACTGGAAATAATATAGCTATCTGGGACGGCACTGATGACTTTGGAAGGACAGTGAGTGCTGGAGTCTACCTTTACCGAATAACGGCTGGAGAGTTTGTTCAGACACAGAAGATGTTGTTTTTGAAATAGAATAATATATGGCAAGTAATGTCGTTGTTAGTTAAACCTTGATTTATATGGGTTATATTCAACAACCATTGTGACTAATAAATAGAATGCTAGGGGTTGTATTGTTCCAACTGGTGCCGATCAACGTTTAAAAAATGAATTATCTACCATTAATAATATTGATTTTTATGAATATAAAATAAATTGTGAAATAAATAGAATTGAAATATGAATAAAAACTTTTACGACGAAAAACAAACCGATATTTTGAATGATTATAGGCCTTGAGATTGATACTAAAAGATAGAAAAATAAATTGCCATGCAGTATTATTTGTCTGCTCATTCGTTCTATTCACTTCTGTTTCTTTTTCACAGCCTAAAATGAATATAAATAACCTCCTTCAATATGGTGACAAAATGTTCAAAGAGAATGATGATAAACCATATACAGGACAGGTGTTTGACTTATACCTATCTACTGGCAATAAAGTATTTGAAGGTAGATATAGAAAAGGATTAAGAGTAGGAAAGTGGACATATTGGGATGAGAATGGAGAAAAATTTAAGGAAGGGATTTATAAAGATGGTAAAATGGTCGGAATATGGATTGCATGGTATGAGAATGGGAAGAAAATGGAGGAAGGAACTTACAAAAATGGGAAACAGGATGGGCATTGGACTTACTGGTATGACAATGAACTAAAACAATACGAAGGAACTTTCAAGGATGGGAAAATTAATGGATTATGGACTTATTGGCATGAGAATGGACAAAAAAAGAGTGAAGGAAATTTCAAGGATGGAGAATCGGAAGGAAATTTGACTCTTTGGTATGAGAATGGACAAAAGATGGAGGAAGGAACTTTCAAAGATGGGAAACAAGATGGGAATTGGACTTACTGGTATGAGAATGGACAGAAGAAAAGTGAAGGAACTTACAGAGCAGGAGAACCAGATAGAAAATTGACTCTTTGGCATGAGAATGGGGAGAAGAAAAGTGAAGGAACTTACAAAGATGGAAAAATAAATGGGAAATGGACTTACTGGTATGATAATAAAGTGAAAGAATATGAAGGGTTTTATAAGGATGACGAAGAAGATGGGAATTGGACTTACTGG